>MDTD01194234.1_pt1 | contig 222527 bp, 193 predicted proteins | sample 811221 | NCBI WGS metagenome assembly MDTD01 (sample SAMN05326646, study PRJNA326480) | marine metagenome | isolation source: seawater | place: Pacific Ocean: South West | collected 2011
CTGCTCTGGTTGTTTTCGTATTTGCTTTGGGCCAAAGTCATAAATGACTCCAGTATTTCAAGGTTTTCCCTTTGCAGGCGCAACTGCTCGTCTAATTCGTAGAGTGGATAGTAGGCATCTGCGACCTGGTAAAAGAGCTTGTTGCGGGCATCGATGAAACTCTGGTATTTGGCCTGTGCCATGAGGGCAGCGGCATTACCTTGTGCTTCAAGCGTACCGAACCATGGAAACATCTGGCTCAGTGAAAACTTAGCTTGCTGAGGTCCTACCCGTGTTTCTACCGGTGATATAAAATACCCGAAAGACAAAGTAGGGTCCGGCAGGCTGCTCACCTGCGGCACCTTTTCAAGGGCAGCTTTGAACTCTTTGTACCTGCCCTGTAGGCCGGGGTTGTTCTTTGCAGCTATTTTCTGGTAATCCTCAAGGTCCTGGCCCCATGCCCAAAGTGGCAGGGCCATTACCAGGAGGATGATGACATTTTTTATCAGTTTCATATTTCTTTAGCTTTTACTTCTAATTTTTTCACCTTTCTTTCTTCCCGGATAGAGTAGAGCACCGGCACAATGAAAATGCTCACCAGGGCAAAGGCCATCCCGCCAAATGTGGGTATCGCCATAGGGATCATAATATCTGCACCGCGTCCGGTAGATGTCAATACCGGAAGCAGCGCGATCATGGTGGTGGAAACTGTCATTAGTGCCGGACGAATTCTCCGCAGACCAGCCTCTAAAACGGCCGCTCTTACCTCATTATGGCTTTTAGGTTTATTGCGCTTAAAGCTCTGGTCGAGATAGGTGGCTATCAGCACGCCATCATCCGTGGCAATACCGAAGAGCGCGATAAAACCTACCCATACTGCCACACTCAGGTTAATGGTGTGCATCTGGAACAAGTCCCTGAAGTTGGTGCCGAAAACGCTGAAATCGGCAAACCATCCCTGTCCATAGAGCCATATCATTATAAAACCACCGCTGAATGCCATGGCAATACCACTGAATACCATCAGGGAAGTAGTAACGGATTTGAACTGGAAGTAAAGAATCAGGAAGACAATGACTAACACCAGCGGTACGATGATAGAGAGCCTCTTCTCTGCCCGTACCTGGTTTTCGTAGCTACCGGAAAATTTATAACTAATACCGGCAGGCACATTCAAGTTACCCGCATCGATTTCCTCCTGAATAGCTTGCTGGGCATCATTTACTACTTCAACTTCGGAAAAACCATCGCGCTTGTCGAAAAGCACATAGCCCACCAGGAAGGTTTCTTCGCTTTTGATGGCTTGGGGCCCTCTCACATATTCTACATCTACAATCTGTCCAAGGGGTATCTGCGCACCTGTAGGAGTGGGGATAAGAATACTCTTCAGGGCTCCCGGGTCATCGCGCAGTTCGCGTGGGTATCTCACCCTTACTGGAAAACGCTCCCTACCCTCTACGGTAGAGGTGATTTTCATACCACCAATCGCAGTTTCAATAGTCTGCTGGACGTCCTCCACATTGAGGCCATAGCGTGAAATTTCATCCCGGTTAATATTAAGATGAACGTAGGGTTTGCCCACAATACGGTCTGCAAAAACGGCTTCCTTTTTCACGGAAGGCACGTTTTTGAGTATTTCCTCCAGCTCTAGACCAAAGTTTTCAATGGTGTTCAGGTCGGGGCCATAAACCTTAATACCCATGGGTGCTCTCATACCGGTTTGAAGCATTACCAATCGGGTTTCTATGGGTTGCAACTTTGGGGCTGAAGTTACCCCGGGTATCTTGGTCACTTTTACAATTTCATCCCAGATGTCGTCAGGCGAATGAATGTGATCCCTCCAGTTTCTGAAGAATTGCCCGCCATCATCGGGAATAAGCTGCTCTTTGACAATACCTGCTTCCAGGGCTTGTGCATTGCTAAGGGTATCGCCACTGGATAGAATAAAGCGATCGTCATCATCTACCTTATATCGCTGCCTGAAACCTTTTTCATTGACCATGTACTCCGGCTTGTAGTTGATGATGTTTTCATACATGGAAATCGGTGCGGGATCCAGGGCAGATTCTACACGGCCAAGTTTTCCTACGGTAAGATCCACTTCTGGAATATTGGTCAGTAACATATCCAGTTGGCCTACAACTTTTTTGTTGAACTCAATACCGGAATGGGGCATGGAAGTGGGCATCAATAGGAAACTGCCTTCATCAAGTGAGGGCATAAACTCCTTACCAACACCAGGAAAAGTGTGCGTCAATCCACTCCAAACGCTGGTGGTACGAATGTCGACACCTAAGGTATGAAAACCTTTGGCTATAAAGCCGAACACGGAATTGAAGCCTATCCAGATCATTACCCCCAAGAGCATCAGGGCGGTGGGGATGGCAAGAAACTTCGCTTTGTTATCCAGGCACCACTTGAGAATGGATTCATAATAACGTTGCAAAAGGGCGAAACTTCCAAGAATGATGCTCACCAATAAACCTACAAAAACGAAATTGAGTAATAAGCTTTTCTGCGCTCCAAGAGGCAACCAATACTTCCCAAGCAGCCAGGTAACCACAAGCACTACCACTATGACACTCATGTTCCTGGTAAACCAGTTTGGTTTGGGGGTGTAACGTTTTACAAACCAAGCCATGCCAAATGCTATCAGGGCAATGCCTGCCCAGGGCACTTCAAAAATAGCTATGGCCAAACCGAGCAAAATCAGTCCGGCATTTACAATTTTGGCCGTTTTTTCCTTTTTAATGCGAATACCGAAAAACCAATGGGCCAATGCCGGGAGGATGAGCAGGGACACTATAAGTGCCGATACCAGTGCAAAGGTTTTGGTAAATGCCAGCGGGCCAAACAGTTTCCCCTCAGCCGCCTGCATAGTGAAAACGGGGATGAAGCTTACAATGGTGGTAGATACAGCAGTAACAATAGCGGTAGCCACCTCTGCACTGCCGCGATAAATGGTTTCGATTAACTTTTCGCCCGGGGGTGCCTCATCCACATGCCGTATTATATTTTCCGATAGAATTATCCCCAAATCGACCATAGTACCAATGGCAATGGCGATACCAGACAAGGCCACTATATTGGCATCCACACCAAAATACCGCATAGCTATAAATACCATAAGGACAGCTATGGGTAACAGGCTAGAAATCAGCAGGGAAGCTCGTAGGTTAAACACCGCCACAATTACCACAAGAATAGTGATGAGCACTTCCAATGAGAGGGCTTCCTGCAATGTTCCCAGGGTTTCATGGATTAGGGTGGAACGGTCGTAAAAAGGCACAATGGTTAATTGGCTTTCCACTCCATTGTCCAGGGTTTTCCTGGGCAGACCGGGCGCAATCTCCTTGATTTTGTCCTTTACATTATTAATCACCTGCAAGGGATTGGCACCATAACGGGCTACCACCACGCCACCAACCACTTCCGCTCCATCCTTATCGAGCATGCCCCTTCGGGTGGCAGGCCCCAATGTAACTACGCCAATGTCCTTTATACGAATTGGCACATTATCCTCAACCGCAACCACGGCTTTTTCTATATCTTCCAGTTTTTTGATATAGCCAAGTCCACGTACGAGGTATTCCGCCTGGTTTATTTCAATCGTTTTGGCACCCACATCTTTATTGGACTTTCGGACGGCCTGCATCACTTTATGCAGGGGAATATCGTAAGCCTTCAGAGCATCGGGATTTACATCTATCTGGTACTCCTGTACGTAACCTCCTATTGAAGCTACTTCAGAAACACCGGCAGTGGCATTGAGAGCGTATTTAACATAGAAGTCTTGTACCGTGCGTATCTCATGTAAATCCCACCCTCCTGTAGGATTGCTATCTTTATCCCGGCCTTCAAGTGTGTACCAATATACCTGTCCGAGGGCGGTGGCATCCGGGCCCAGGGCAGGTTGCACACCTTCCGGGAGCAGATCGGTGGGCAAAGAGTTAAGTTTTTCTAAAATCCTTGAACGACTCCAGTAAAACTCCACATCTTCTTCAAAAATGATGAAGATACTTGAGAAGCCAAAGATGGAAGAACTGCGAATGGATTTCACCCCGGGGATGCCCAGAAGGTAGGTAGTTAACGGGTAGGATATCTGATCTTCGATGTCCTGTGGGGAGCGCCCGGGCCATTGGGTAAAAACTATCTGCTGGTTTTCGCCAATATCCGGTATGGCATCTACGGGTACCGGGTCTGAGGGCAGCGCACCTATTTGCCAGCCAAAGGGTGCGGTAACGATTCCCCAGGTTATAAGTCCTACGAGGAGCAGAGAAGTAACTAACTTATTCTCCAGAAAATATCTGATAATTTTATTAAGCATAATGCAATCAATAATTTGTTGAACAAAAAGGTGTTCAAGCGCGCAAACAGGCGCTTATACCCGCAACTCAGTTTCTGAGGCGGGTGTCAATTGACATTATGCTTTCTAAATCAGGAAGGACTGAAACAGTACTTGTACATCCTGTTTCAGTAAAGGAGGGGAATAATTAAGGTAAAAGGATTCTTTCTCTACAAAATAAAAAATTTGAACTACAAAGCTGTGAATGAAGGCAGCGATGAAAGTCTTATTAATCTCCGGAGAGAATTGTATCAATGTTGCATCTTCATCCAGTTGCAACAGATCGTGTTGGTTATCGCAGCACGGTTTTGCTTTAAGGGAGTCGAAACCATTCTCTGACGAACAGGAAGTCTCCATTTCTGCCATTCCGCAATCCAAATGCTCAATACCTAATGAAAGGGTATGCTCCGCGGCCTCACCACCACAGAAGTGCGTGTTGGCAGCTATTCCGATGTTGGAGACCAACATGAGAATTGCGAGGAATATGGAGAATACTTTTTTCATTGAGCTACAAAGATAGCTATTCGGAGAACAGTTAAAAAATGACTTTTGTCACATTGGTCTATGATCTCTTTCGGATATCAACCAGCAGCACTAACGGCAATTTGCAACAGTTATTGTTGTTTAGATCTGTCTGTTATTATCCCAGGGCTACAAAAACCACAAATTATTTTCTCCAAATTCAGGTATACGGTTGCTCTTGAAATAAGGGAAAGCCTCAGCCACCATTTCCGGGTATTTGATGGTAACAGGGAGGTTTTGCTGTTTAGTGGACTTCCAGTACATCCGGCTAAATTGGTAAACCTGATCAATGAGATTGCGAACGGTTTTTTGATCATTCAGGACTGATTTATCTGCCTGAATGGATATTTTAACCGGAAATGGGAAACTATCTATTTTGGCCGAATTTGTTGAGTAGCGTGTGTTATTGCAAAGGAGAAACTGATTTCGTCCTACATTGATGAAAGTGCCGCTTACTGGCATCAGGTCTTTCGATTTTGAATCAAACACTACAATATCCTTTGAAGTAGTCTTGTTGATAGTAATGACTATGACAGGGATGTTTTCCAAACCTAAATCATGGAGGGCTTTGAGAATTGGTTTCAGTTCATCATTGCTCATGTTCTTGTAAAAGTGAATCACAAGCCGCTTCACATCAGGATGGACCGAGGAGTAGGTTCTCACGGCTTTACGAATGGAGCCTGCGAGCATTTTTGTACTGTTTTCCGAATAGCACTCAAAGCCCTGAAATCGTCCATCATTAGAGAAGCAAAATGCACTGCCCACATAGCGATATTGAGCGCTGCGAGGTTTGAATGCACCTACTCCCACAATCAACTCACTGTAGGTCGATCTCTCCAATCGCCAGGGAATACCGTCCAATTTAGCAAGTAGTGCCACGGCAATATTAGAAAGGCTAAACTGAGCCTCAGGATCGGCAATGGTATTTTTCACCACTCCCTGGGAGGTGATACCGAATTTCAGTAGTTCCTCCTTTACCTGGTAAAATGCCCTGCGGTCAGCCTCTGTCTGTTCTTCCTTGGATCGTGGATGAATGTACATGGCAAGGTAGCTTACCTGCGGGTCGAGTGTCTTTTGAGTAAGGTGCTGCCTGATTTCCGTGAGTGGATCATCTTTATCAGTAAAGGTGATCTGTTCATCTTTTTTAATGCTGATTGGTAAACGCACAAAGCGCTTCAGTCCGCGGAAACTTTTAAATCCGTTTTTTAAATGGCTGTAAAGAAGGTTGGCCGAGTCCTGTGCATCGTCTTCATGACAGATGAAAAACATCCTTACATGCGACAAAGGGGAGGGGTGGTTAGGGCCATACTGTTTGAGTCCATCAAATGGGCGGATGCCCGACTGGTCTCTCCCAAAAATCAACTGATTGCTTCCTTCGCTGGTGTAGCCAATCCTGAAGTCCTTGACAGGAATAAAACCATTGGAGGTAATAGGAATGATAGACCGAAACTCAGGGGTATCAAGGTATTTGCTATAGAACTCTGAAATGAAATTGTAGTAGCGCTGATATTTATTTCGAACTCGTTTATAGGCGATATTAACCCCAAGGGCTGCTTTCAGGGGGTTATTGAGAACCGGATAAACCTGATCCATATCCAGGTTGGCTTCTTCTGGCCTTTCTTCAAACTTGATCTTTTCCTTTTTGTAGATGACCCATTTGAATAGTTCGGTATCTACATCGAGGTCTAATAAGCTCTTGTTGTAAACCCTTGAATGACCTTCAAAGGAAATGGAAAGCTCAGGAAATTTAGTAATGCGGCCAATGTTGACCTTCAGCGCAAATTTTCTGAAAGTAGTCCATTCTTTATTACTGTTCTCCAGATCTTTGAACCAAAGCTCGATGTCTTTTATGAAGTTGGGTGTAGTGATGTTGGCGACACCACGAAAGTGTTGCTTGATCCGCCAGGTGTAATAGTGCTTAGCGAAGCGGATGCTGTTGTTTAAATCAACTGTAACCGTGTAGTCTGCATTCTCACGGTGGGTGAAATCAGAGTACAAGTATTCAAATTCTTCTTCTTTCAGCTCTGGGTATAAATCGTAAATCTCCAAAGGGACTTCATAGTGAGCAATGGGAGAAAGACCTTCAGCTTTCTCCTTGAATAGACCTACTTCAATTGTTTCCTGCGGATGATCAAAGTTTAAAATGTTGAGCTTTAGTTTCTGGTCTGGCATAGGCAAATTGGTTTTTCATTTCTTATTCCAGTAATTCCTTAAATGCTTCTTCAAATTCTGCCTTGCGCTCAACTTCATTGTAGAAAGGCATACCCCAAATGGTGTAGTGGCGGCCTTCCCATAGTTGCTCTACTTCATGTTCGTCTTTGATGCGCTTCAGGAAATTCTCTTTCCAGGCGTCATGCTTTAACAGGTGGCCTCCTTTAGGCTCAATGAATACCTGGTAGTAAAATGCTGTTTTGGTTTGCTTGTCCACCAAAAAGAGGACAAAATCAGGCTCCACCGGACGGCCATCATCAAAATTGTAGATTTTGAAGTGGCGCTCATTTCTTACCAGATAAACCTTGTCAAATTTGGACTGGAGGTTTTCGTACACCTTATTGATGTATTTCACGAGGTACTTCTCCTCAGAAGTACCATAATTCTCATTGAACACATACCAAGCCTTGTCGCTCAAGTCAAGGTGCAGTGCCTGATTCATGGTCTCTCCCTGACCTATGCCGTATTCTTTATCTCCGCCATCTTCACGGGCTATATTCAGCGTTTTGTCTTTGATGGTGTCCTTGATCATGTAAGGCTTAAATTCTTTGGTGCCTTTGTAATCTACTTTTTCGGACATGAGTACCGAGGAAAGCTTTTCAAGGACGTGGATAGTAGCGTCCAGTTTATCCGCTTGCGTGAGGTTGTTCACCCGGTCTTCCGGCCCGTCAACTTCTACTTTCAGTTTGCCCAGGTAGCTATCAGAAGTAATGAACTCATCAATGGACTTGATATTGGGAACATATTTCCTGAGCGTAGCGAAGTGGTAAAACTCCAGGCGGGAAAGCGCCTTCTTCAGAAGGTGCTGACCGAAATCTTTTATCAGGTAGTCTTTCTGCTTCTTGCCCACATTGGTTTGGGTTTGCTTTTCAAAGGCTGTAGAAGCCTTGGTAAAACCTGTAGTGAGTTTAAATTTGTGTGAGGTGGAAATGAAGCTGTCCGGGATGGAGTAAACGTCCTCATTCTCGTATTTCTGCTTTTCGTTCAGGAAGATGTGGCCTGACTTGTAGAAGGGCGTTTCTTTGAAGTCAAGTTTCAGCTTTAGCTGAAGCTGGCGCACTTCCTTGGCTTTAATACCAATTTCCTCAAGTGCTGTATGCAGCTCGTCAATGTAGCGAGGGTTGTAGGCGCTGTGGTAGTAGAGTTCCTCGCAGATCTTTAACTCGTGTTCTTCTTCATCATCCCGCACATCATATTTCCGCTGGTAAAGCGGTTGATCTTCTGAAATCTGGAAAGGGCAATAGCGGGCACCTCGCCCAATGAGTTGCGCCTCAGACATAGTGGTCTTTCCGGGCTTGCCGGATTTTGCGTCTCGTGTATTGTAGAGGCGTACGATGTCAAAGAGGTTGAGTACGTCCCAGCCTTCATTGAGTTTATCCACTGCAAAAATGGCCCGGTACTGGTTGTTCTCATCCTCCAGGGTGTTTACGGCCAACTGCTTTTCTTCACTTTCACTCTGGCTGTTTACAGTAAGGCATTTGTCTTCTGAGAAATCCTCCTTCAACTCGGTTACCAGGTTGGCCAAGGTGATTACATTCTCTTCAAGAAACTTAAAGACGTTTTGGAGTACTGGATCAAGGTTCGGGTTGTTTTTTATTTTCTCCAGATCAGCAGCCGTAAGGCTTTTGATCATATCAATAAACTCTTGGTAGTGCTGCTCACTTTCCTTGATCACCCTGGACTTAAAGAGAATGACCGGTTTAATCAGTTGGTTGTACTTAGAGAAAACCTTCAACCTGAACTGGCTGAGCAAAACAGCCTGTAAAGAGCGTTCAAAGTCTTTTAAATCGGCCTGTAAAACCTTCACTTCTTTGGAGTAGCCGTCTTTCCTGAACTCTTTTAGCGGATAGTCATAAATGATCTTCTCGCGGTACTTACTTTCAATTTCCGGATTGGTGAGATCGGCCGTAGCAGTAAACTCTAACAACAGGTTTTTATCGTGAGCCTTGAAGATCTTGTTTACGGTCTGTTCCCAACTTGTCAACTCAAAGAGTTCCGTTTGATTGAGGTCGCTGCCTTTCTTGGTTTCCGCATTAATGTGGTGCGCTTCATCAGAAATGAGAACGATCTTCTGATCTTCAAAATCCTCAAAAGTGATTGTGTTTTCGCGGGGCTGGTTCAGCCGCATGTGTAAGCCCTGAATTGTGCTGAACACAATATTAATGTCGTCCTGGTTGGCTGCGGCAAAGTTGTCTACCTCTTTAATGCGGATATGCTTTTCGCCAATCTGGATGGATTGATCAAAGAGGTATTTATTGGATGTGGGATTGAGAAAGTTGTTTTTCGTTTTCTCAATGATGTTGGTGCTGTTCACAAAGAACAGGAAGTTGCGGTAACCCTGCTCGTAGAGGTAAAGCATGAGCCCTGCCATTACCACTGTTTTTCCGCTTCCGGTTGCCATGTGGTAGAGCAACTGAGTGGGCGCATGTTGCGGCCGGTCTGGGTATTGCTCCAAGTAGTAGACAAAACGGCCAAAGGCTTCCTGTTGATAGGGGCGCTGGCCCCAACCTACACGAAGATTGTTGTAGATATACTCAGGCACCAGTTTTTTGTAAGCGTCTTGCCCACCCAAAAACTTGGCCCCGGTTGTGAGTTCTTTATGTAGCTGTTCTTCTGCCATTCAAACTTTTCTTATTCAGTGTGCGCCAATTGTGCACTTACTGTTTGAACTGTCAAAAATTCTTTGACAGTTGAGCTTTATTCCTTCAGAGGGATATAGCCCTCTGCTTCCAATGCCTGTATCATTCCCCGTAAAAGGAAGTTGTTGATAAAGCTGAGATGATATTTGTTGCCGCCCTCGGTTTCGGGTTGAAGCATTTTCTTATCCCGCAATCCTTTAATTTTTCTGGAAACGGTAACCGGATGAAGGCCCTTTAAAACCTTCTTCACATCACTTGCCTGGATGATGTTCTTTTGAGCAGCTACCTTTAAGATGTCATGCTCTTCATCATCAATGTATTTCATCTTTAGCGAGTAAGACAGCGCAGGCATTAGCAACTGGTCTCTCACATAATTGCCGTCAGCCAATCGCTCTACTTTGCGGATTTCAGCATTCAATCCTTCCAGTACATACACACACCATTCATCTACACCTTCCTCCGTGCCTTCATCGGCTTTGGATAAAAGCTCATTGTACTTGTCCCGATCAATACAGAAAACAGCTGTCGGGTTGAGTATTTGACCCACATGCACCCGGAAACCGGTTTTCACCAACATGGCATAAGTGAATAGTCGGCCTGTACGACCATTGCCATTTCCAAAAGGGTGTATCCACATGAAACGGTGATGGGCAATAGCAATCTTTAATAAGTCATACTGAGAAGGTAGATCATTGCTGATGAATGCAAAAAGCTCCTCCATCAATTCATTGATCAGATAGGGAGGAGGCGGTAAATGATCGGAAGCATTAATTTCTACCTGGTGACTTCTGTAATCGCCCGGTGTATGATCACCTTCACCGTCAGGTGGAGGAGTCAGATTGTTGACAATGGTTTTGTGCAACTCTGAAACAAAGGCCCGGTTGATTGGATATTCAGGTGCTTGCTCATCCACCCAGCGCATGGCCTTTTCGATGTTGCGTATTTCCTCAATGTCTTCATTTACAAAGGGCCGGTCTTCCAGTTGTGTTTCTATAAATTGTGCAATGGTGGTGCGGTTTCCTTCAATGCGGGCAGAGCCAATACTTTCAAGGAAATGGAAAAGCTGTTTTAGCTCAAAGAACAGTGCCGGATGGGTAGTGCCTTTCAGTTGAAGGCTCCTGAGCTTCTCCAACTCAAGCACCAGGGACGTAAGCTTGCTCCCAAACTTCGGCTCCGGTACTTTTAACTCAATATGTTGAAATGTTTTATCTGGCACTGTTTTCAACTTTTAGCATTTGGCGCAAATGACTTTTAGCATCATTTCACTACAAATATCTGTAGTGGTTGACTTTGCGCGGTGTCAACAAAGGTTCAGGATTTAGCACCTTTTTCCCAAATAAGTTAACTATTTGGGAAATCACACTCTTAACAGATGGCCACTCTTTGCACAAGTTTTCCTGTTTTCTGTGCATTGCCTCACTCCTATGCACAAGCGCTGTGCATTGGCTTGGCTTCAACTGTTCGGATTTTCCGAACAGTTGGGTAGAGTTGGATCCGTATAGTGCTCTTATTCCCATGTTTACTTCATTCTATAAAACTCCCTGTTCAACTTCTTCTCCTCCTCACTCACCTGGTAGGTCTCATCGTCAATCTCAGAGTAGTTCACATAAAGCTGGTTTTTGTCCAGCAGTTCAATCAGGAATTGCTTTTGCTCTTCCAGGCTGAGATCTTCAAAGCTTGACTTTTCGGCATTGATGGTTTTGGGCTGAATGCGGTAGCTGATGAAGCCCGTTTCCTGCATTTGCTCCCAAATCTTCCAGAGGCTGGAGGTGTCTTTGGCGGATTCGATCTGCTCCACAAAAGTGGCGTTAGACTGCTTCAGTTCGGCATAAATGAAAGAGCCTCCGCCTTGCCATTCTAGGTCTTCACTGATCCCGCCTTTTTCACCTTCGATTACCTTGATAGCTCGTTCCACGAAATAATCAACCTTATAAGTAAGCTGCTCCATGGAGATAAATTGCCTTCCCAATTTAGCAGCAACAGCCGCGGTTGTTCCACTACCAGCAAAAAAGTCCATTACCAAATCGCCATCATTAGAAGCAAGTTGAATTATTCTTGAAAGCAGGCGTTCAGGCTTAGGAGTGGTAAAAGGACTGTCATCACCAAAAAGCTTGATTGATTCCTTTTTAGCCTCTTGGTTATGACCTACCTCATTATTGGGCCACCATGTCCACGGAATACGGCCTGCCGATTCTTTCAAATAGGTTTTCCTTCTCGGCATTGCATCACCTTTTTTCCCAAACCACATTCTACCTTCTTTCTTCTGTTGCAAGAAGACGTCTTCAACATTCTTCCAACATCGCCCAGGTGGTGGTGAATACTTTTTTCCAGAGGGAGTGGTTATTTCATACATTTGATTGGGCCTATATCCTTGAGCTGTGAAATCGGATGATACCCATGGACCTCTTTTGTCTTTATCAGGGTTCTTAAAAGCACTCTTTTGCTCAGCGGTAAGAGGCAAAGTATTTATTGACTCTTTAAAAAGCTCTTTCGACTTTGCATAAACCAAAATGTGATCATGAGCGTCACCCAAAGTTGCACGTGCATCTGGTGAGGTTCTTTTCTGCCAAAGTACGTTAGCCACGAAATTTTCTCTTCCAAATAAATCATCAGCCAAAAGCTTACAATAATGTGCTTCAGTGTCATCCATATTGATCCATATAGATCCCGTTTTGTAAAGTAAGTCTTTTGCGACAGCTAAGCGATTTTTTAAAAATGTGAGCCATGTACTGTGGCTGAAGCTGTCATTATAGCCAAATTCATCATTACCTGTATTGTAAGGAGGATCTATGTATATGAGCTTTACTTTTCCAGTGTAGGTCTTTTTCAGAGAGTTCAGAGCAAGAAGGTTATTTCCTTTGATGATGAGGTTGTCTTTCAGAGAAATTGATTTCACTTCGTGCTTTCCCTTTTTATCATACTTCTTAAAGTCGGTCAGCACCTTAGGGTCGAGCAGGCGGTCTATTTCATCCGGGGCCAGGGTGGCATTCCAGAAAATCTCTTTGCGCTTTTGGTCTTCTTTGGTTTGGCCGCCTTCCAATACACAGTCTTTATAAGGCCAGGCCAGCACCACTTCTTTCGATTCGGTCAGATATTCGCCATTGGCCGTAGGCCGATCTTGTTTTTAAAGGCGGTGTAGCTGTCAGGCAGAAACTGCTTGTTGGAAACAAAGCGCTGAAACTCGATCTTGTCAAAGATCAGGGTGCCGCTCACTTCTTTAAAGAAGTGCTTTTTGATGGTATCGTTTTTCAGCAGCAGCGTAAGGAGTTCTCCATCCAGCGCCAGCGCCATTTCAACGATCTTGTTTTTATTGAGCTTCCCATCAATGACTAAGCGGTCATCAATCTCCAGGGTGCTTTTCAGTTCTTCGAGCAGATTCTGCATTCGTTACTTTTTCTTCTTTTGGTAGTTATAAGCTTCTTCGGCCACACGCATGGCTTCCGCAGCGTCTCCTTCGTCTTTTATCACGTCATAAATCTTGTCGGCCAGCCAAAGGGTGAGCAATTCCTTTTCTTTGGCTCCGAGGGTTTTGGCAAAGCGGGCTACCTGCTCGCGTTTTGCCTGGCGTTCGCCCCGTTCAATTTTACTGAGCATGGGCGTGTCAATGTCCATTGCCGCAGCTACTTGTCGCTGCAGTAAGTTTTGAGCTTCCCGCAGCTTGCGAATGTGCTCCCCGAATTTATTCGCCATTTTCAAGCTTATGACTTGTCAATAAATGACAATTATACGGAAAACATTAGAAAAAAACCACTAAAGAAGAACAGAACTTATGCACAGCAAAAAGCCCTGAAAACGATCAGTTTTTCAAGGCTTTAGGGGTGACAAGGTTCATTAAAACTATAGCTTTCGATAATGCCCGGTTTTAGGGCACTCCACATAATCGGGCTGGAGCTTCTTCAGAAAGTAATCCACTGACCTTGCACTGAGGTTTAATTGCTTGCCCAATTCCACGGCTTCCATCCGTTTGAAGGTGGGAGGGAGCTTTTCAAAAAGCTTTCGCTTGTTATCGCCTCCGCGAAAGGGCTCCGCGTCTTCTTGCTTGGGCAAGTTGTGAAACATCAACAGGCTATGCTTCAGGTAGATGTTTGAAAGCTGCAAAGCAGCTTGAAAATCATCGTCCAGGCATTCCTGCTTTACGGTCAGTTCTCCGTTTTCAAATTTGCGAAGGGCGGTAAAGATCATGGCTATGCGGTAGCAAATGAGGCCAAGCCTTTTTACTACGCTGGTTGCTTCATCACTGATGAAGCGATCCACTTCTTTCAGCCAAAGACCGAAGGTCTTGTTGAGCTGGTCCCATTGCTCACGGGTGAGCTGCACTTCAGTGTCTGAGCCTTGCAGGAATTGGTGCATATCATGCACCCGTTTAGCAAGTCTTTCAAATAGTTCCGTGAGATTCACCTGGCTACCAAATGGCGAAACATCCCGCCAAATCTGCTGCGTTTTGAAGGCATAGAAGATGAAGCGGCTGAAAAGGCCATCTTCAGCGGAATTGATGAGATTAGGCACCTGACTGGGCGTACCGGAAAGCGCAACGGATAGTTGCGGGGCTTTCACCTCCACATATTCATTATTGGTCTTGCGGCTGCATGAGATTTTCTCGTGGTGGAAAGCCTTTCGCAGCATATCAGAATAAGAGCCCCATTCCTGCTTAAAGATGTTGCCCATGGTGTCGGCCTCCGTTTCGCAGATGATACCTGAACCGCCATTTTCTTCAAGGTGCCAAAGGATTTTGGCGTTACTGGTGTTGGCAGGAATGTAGAGCACTTCATATTGAGGCTTCTCCGGTGGTTCGGTTGCGGGTTCGCCTTTCTTTCGGCTTTTCTGCTCCATCTTGTGATCTTCCAGTTCCAGCTCATAATCTTTCATGCGCTGTTCGCTGGCCGTTCTCATGTGTTCATGGATGCGGTCGCCCAGGTTCTTTGCGGACAGCAAAGAGCCTTTGCCGCTTGCGGCCGGGGCAATAATAAAGGAGAAGAGGTTCGGATGAACCGTTCTCTGAGCATAGATGCCTGTTACATTCGGCAAGCACCCACTGAGTATACAGAGTGCACCTGTAAGGAAGACATCCCGCTCGCGGGAGTCGGAAAAGCCGGAGGCTCCTTCCTGAAGGATTTCAGGCAAAGCCTGATAGACTTCAACTGGAATGGTAGGGGACTGAAGGAGGTAGTCTTCTTCCTCCTGCTGCCGGGCATGGTTTACACCATTTGAAGCGTTTGCAAACTTTGCAAACTCGTGGGAATGGTGATTGTAGGCGCTTCTTACAGCCGTTTCAATTTCCTTGAAGCTTAGATCATATCGGTTTCCGATCAGTTCCCGGGCTTCCATTTCTTCAATGCCCGCGCGGTTGCAATTGGAGGCCAACAGGTAAACGAAGTTGTTCCTGTTGCCTTCTGCATAGCTCATTTTCTGCTCGGTGAACTGAATGCAATTTTCAAAGGAAGTATTGACTTCTTCGGGTTGTTCCTGATGGTTTACGGGAGTTGGCTGAGGTGGAACCGCAGGTTCTTCAGCCTCAGTTCCCGGAAGTTCAACATGAAACTTTTTGTGATTCAGATTGCGGTAACATTCAGGATCAGAAGAAAAGAAGCAAAGGCGCGGGATGTCTTTCCCGGAGCGATCCAGTTTCAGCTGGAGAGCTTCTTCATAATAAGTGGCCACTTGCGCAAAAGCTTCTGAGTGGTGCTCCTGTTCGCTGTCCACTTCAATAAGGATTTTCAATCCTTGTCCACTTGGGCTGCGGAAGCAGCAAAAAGTGTAGGGTTCAGCGGAAGCTTTGTCAAAAGCTTCTGAGAGCTGCTGATCGGAAAGCTTATCGAGATCGAGAATGATGAATTGGCTGTAGCGAAGCAGCTTGTCTACTGCGCGGCCACCTTCAAAGGTTCCCGAAGGAGTGAATGCAGGAAGCTTTTTCTTTTGAAGGTCTGCGTTTTCCCGATCTCCGCTGTAAAGGAGCTTGCGGATTTCGTGAATCTGAACTTCATAGACTCCTTCCTGGATATCTTTAGTGATCAGTACAATTGATTTATCCTCCACCTTTTGGGTGAAGTGCTTGAATATAGTTGATGTTGCCATGTCTCAAGATTTTGAAGTTGCGTTAATACCTGACCTGGAAGGCTGTCGGTGTTCTTCCAGCATTTTCACTATGTCGCTCATGCGGTAGTAGATCTTGTTGCCGATCTGTGAGTAAGCAATGACACCATCATTCCGCCAGGACTGAGCGGTGCGCTTACTGATGTACATGAGTTGCAGAAATTCCTGATTGTCGAGAAAGACATCATCAAGATTGGTCTGCTTGGTGTGAAGGGCCGCCTCAATGTTTTTGAGGCGGTCCATGATTGCTTTAAAAGCTCTGTCGCTTAATTCTATCTTTTCCATGACTAACCCCTCCGTCCTTTGGTTACCAAATAGTCAGCGGCTCGCTTCTCGATGTCATCCGCTGAGGTCTGGCGGTTGCGCTGCAACCATTCATCCAGTTCCTTGCGGTTGAAATAGAGGCGTTTGCCCTGTGGACAGAAATGCGGGATTGCCTTGGTGCTGGTGAGCTTATAAAGGTGGCTCTGACTGAGCCCCAGGTATTGGCTTGCTTCGTTGAATGAGAGGACTTCTTTTTGAAGGATTCCCTGCTCTACAATTAACTGCTCGATTTTATCGAGCCTTTCGATGATACTATCTTGAGTGTTCATTTTACTCTTGATTTTAAAAGTTTACAAAAGGGTTTCTTTTGTGCCTTTCACTCACCCGAAACAAGGCACTGGTTTCAGGTGAATGATCAAGAGCAAATTGAGCGTATAGTGAGTCCGTAAACAGTGAGATATTTACATCTCACTGAGTTAGCTCCCTGAACTCACTGTTTTTTATTGCAGTTCTTTCAGAATGTCGTCTATAGTGGGTTGATTTTTAGGGTTTGGGATCTTGTTGGAGTAGAGGTTTTGCTTGTTGATCCGCGTGTTTTTCTTGGAGTAAAAGATTCCTGCCTTATCAATGGTAGAAGGCTTCAGATTGGTAAAGTGAGGCTCCAGCCGATCGATGATGTATCTGAACTGGGTGGTTTCACATTCCAGGTGAATTTCTGGTGCTGTGGAGGTCAGTGATTTTGCAGTTAGCACATGCAGAAGTTCTTCCGGTGTGGTCTTGCCATCCTTTAGCAATTCAACCTTCAGGTTCAGTTGCTTAATTACATTTTCAAGCTTCTTAGGGTCACCGATGTAACCAAAACTAAAATCTTCATTAGCTCGTAGGATGGTTTTAGGCTTTTTAGGTTTGTCCTCCTGGTTTAGCACTTCCTGCAGCTGCTCACGAAGCTGGTCCACTTTCACAGTAGATTTAATGTAGTCAGATTCAGGCACCGGCTCACTGAGATACTCGGCAAAGATTTCTGAATCTGTGGCTGGTATCGGATCAACGTATTGCGGATAAAGCTTGTCCGTTTCGAGTAGTAAACGAATGAGCGACCATTTTAGAACTTCCAGCACGTAAGCAGTGAGTTGATCGTCTCGCAGGTCAGACTTTATTTCTGCTAGGTCACGAAGCTTGTCAATTACTCCGGAACGGAGTGAGTTGATCAAATAATGTCGGTCGGTGTCGTTCAGGTCGCGGGTAATTGCGTTGAACATGTTGGCGGTGGTTCGTGTCGTCTCATTCTTTATTAAGTAGTAGTAAAAGCGGGAGGTTATATCAAATGGCTCTGGGAGATCAATTTCAATGAGCGGCTCGGTGATATTAAAATCCAGCTTGCCGGGTGGCTGCTGAAGATAAACTTTAAGCTTTTCATCCTTCAACAGATCGGGGTTCTCACTGAAGATCTTTTTGAGCACAGCGAAAAACTCATCCATTGAGATCTGAGGCTGGAAGAAAGGTTTAACCATTACCTGCCGGTAAAACTTTTCTGTGCGCTGGTTCTTCCAGGGGCGCAAGTCGCCCCGTAGAATGCTATTGAATATTGTCAGTCTCATCTATAGGTTTAATTTGATTCGGTTGGCGGCCTCCTGCTTTTTCTCGTCAATAATCTTAGCATAAATCTGAGTGGTTTTCAACTCGCGGTGGCCAAGTAGTTTTGAAACGGTGTAAATATCAGTGCCCAATGAAAGCTGCAAAGTGGCGTACGTGTGACGGGCGCAATGGAAAGTGATGGTTTTGGAGATCCCCGCTTTCATCATCCATTGTTGCAATTTCAAATTGTGCCAGGCACTGTATTGTAAGCCTCTGAACACGCGCTCTGTTGGTTCACCCTTTTCACCAAGGATATTTCGGGCTTGCTCCGAAATAGGCAGGGTTTCGGCTCCTTTGGTTTTCTTTTGCCGGAAACGGATATACCAGCCGTTTTTCTCGGAGTGCTGCACCTCAGACCAAATCAACTTATTAATATCAGACCAGCGGAGGCCGGTAAGCGCACTGAAAATAAAAGCGTCTTTGATAATGGGGATTTCGCATTCTGTATTTGCGGCCGCTTGCAATTCTTCCAGGGTAAGAAACTCCCGCTGGGGCTCCGCTTGCTTAAAGCCTGAGACCTGATCCGCAGGATTACGGGCAATGATTCCATCTTTGAAAGCTTGCTTTAAAGCGGCTCTTACCTTATTGAAATAGGAGTAGCAGGAATTTTGAGAAAGCTTTCTCTTGGCCGGTGTTTCGGCTTCATGCTTCAGGTAGTCTTTGAAATCCTCCAGCCATTGCTTATCAATCTCCGAGAAAGTAACATCATGCTTGGCAAACTTCTTTAGATGCTTCAAGGAACTATCCCAATTATCGTAATTGCCTTTGCTGTCCTTGCGCTTCTCCATCAGGTGCTCCATGTATTTGACAAAGCTTCCCTTTAGCTTAGAGCTGTCCTGCATACCATATACACCATTCTGCACCTCTAAATGACGCTTTGCGCGAATTGTCTCGGCCAGGGTAAGGGTATCTTTATTCTCCTTCTTTTGCTCCTTGGTGAGCTTGCCTTTCTCCGGCTCAGGATAGAGGTACAATTGCAAGTATTCATAAGAGCGTTTGCCCTGGTGATAGTAATCAAGGTAAAGGCTGATTTTGTCTCCTTTCGTCCGTTGTCTTAATGTTACTTTCATGGCTGCTTATTTAAATAATTGGTTGATGGCTTCTCTTGAAATGATGGTGCGTCTACCGAATTTTGCGGCCTTCAATTGGCCGTTGTCGATCATCCGGTAGATAGTCCAGCGGCTGGCACCTAATAGCACGCAAACATCTTTTACGCTCAGGAAATCCTTGTTGGAAACGATACCGGTAACAGGGGCTTTGTGTTGCTCCTGTTCAATGGCATCTTGCAGCTTCTCTTCGCGCTTGCACTTCTTGTAGTTCATCTTAGCGCAGCGGTCAGAGCAGAACTTTGTAACCGTTGTTTTGGCAACAAAGGTCTCACCGCAGTGGTGGCAAGTTTTCTCTATTCGGATATTACTGCTCATGTTGCTTGATGTCGCTGGCTGTTGCTCTATGTAGCAAGATTTCTCTACCCCCTGAAAATCTGTTGCCCAGAAACAAAGGCAACAATGATGGGCAACAACTGTACATCAAATATAAGCAAAAAAGAGGGGTTGGGCAACAAAAATAAGAAGTGAATTATCGTTGAAACCCAGTAATAACAAGGACATGACAAACAAAAGAAAAGTAATTACTTTCCAATACAAAACTTCCCAAAGATATTTCCCAGAATATCCTTATCTACATCAACCTCACCAATGATGCTGCCTAATTCGCTAAGGACAGCGCGGATGTCGATGGAGAGCAGGTCGCCACTTATGCCAAAGTCCAGGCCTTCGCGCACTTTTTCAATTTGAATTAAGCTCTTTTGCAAGGCATCCAAATGGCGAACATTGGTAACAATGCTTTGCTGAGCGGCAAGGTCACCCCATTGGTAGAAGGCGCTGATTTGCGCGTGTAGTTCTTCTAAACCCTTTTTATCCTTAGCACAGAGGTGCAGGGCCTTTAGGTCTTTGAGTTTTTGTTCTTGCGCGCTGCTAAGTTCGGGCAGTAATTCGGCTTTATTGAGGATGAAGAGGAAATTACGTTCGCCCGCCCGATTTTGAATATCCTGGTATTCCGATTCCAACTCTTGCCAGCCTTCAGGGCTTTGGAGGCGATCTGCGGCAAAGAGGTAGAGTACTAAATCACTTTGTTCTACCTTTTCGTAGGTGCGCTTTATCCCGATGCTTTCCACCATATCGGTGGTTTCGCGAATCCCGGCGGTATCGATAAAACGATAGCTGATGCCATCAATATGTATTTCATCTTCAATAGCGTCCCGGGTAGTGCCGGCGATTTCGGTTACAATCGCTTTTTCTTCCTTGAGCAGGGCATTGAGCAAAGTGGATTTACCTGCATTAGGAGCTCCTACAATCGCCACCGGAACCCCATTTTTAATGGCATTTCCGGTATCGTAAGAAGAAATTAGGCTAGTGAGCACCTGTTCGATACGATTGAGTAGTTCCTGAAATTTGGAGCGATCCGCGAATTCAACATCTTCCTCGGCAAAATCGAGTTCCAGTTCAATGAGGGAAACAAAGTCGATTAACTCTGAGCGTAAGGAACGAATTTCATCGGAAATGCCGCCACGCATGTGCTGCAAGGCAATTTGGTGACTCGCCTTGTTTTCTGAAGCGATCAAATCGGCAATGGCCTCCGCTTGGGAAAGATCCATTTTACCATTAATAAAAGCCCGTAGAGTGTATTCACCCGGATCGGCCATGCGAATGCCCTGGCGCATCAATAAACCTAAAATGCGCTCCTGAATATAGGTAGAGCCATGACAGCTAATTTCGATTACATCTTCACCGGTGTAGGATTTTGGGCCTTTAAATAAACCCAGCATCACTTCATCGATCAATTGTGCCCCGTCCATGAGGGAACCGAAAACCATTTTATAGCCCTCAGTATTTTCCAGCTTATGCTGGGCTGAAAAGGGCTTGTAGATCTTATTTAAAACAGTATAAGTTTCGGGTCCGCTTACCCTAATCATCGCAATGGCGCCCATTCCGGCAGCGGTAGAGAGGGCGCAGATGGTATCTTCCATTCGCATGCTGCAAAGGTACCTACTGTAAATCTAATTTAATGCGCTCTGTTTTGGCCGTGATGTCCTTAATCACCTGATCCATTTCCTCAGAAGATTCGCGGATGAATTGCAAAATTTCTTGGGTATCGGAATTTAGCTGATTACGGTTTTCTTCCTTCAATAGGGCAATCAAACCTAAAATTCGTGCTACCGGAGCTCGCATCACATGGGACTGCATCCAAGCTATATCCTTTAATTTTTGGTTTTGCTGCTCAATGGTTTCCAAATAATGGGTTCTTTCGGTTACATCCAGAGAATAACAGGCTACACCGGTTATAACATGAGAATCATTGTAAATAGGGTAGAGGCTTATTGCAAAAATCTGATCACCATACAGAGATTGATCTTCAATTTGCACATTTACTTGTTCTCCACTCAAAGCCCTTTCATACAGGGCTTTCCAGCGTTTTAAATGATCTTCTCCCAAGCCTTTGTCAAGGACTGAATCCCCAATTTCAAAGGCATGATCACTGCGATTTTGGAGGAATTGCAAATAACTTTTATTGGCACTGAGGAGACGGAAGCGCACGTTTATCGACCACATATGATCATCAGTACTATTAATGAGAGCTTCAGTATTCAAGCGCATCTGCTCCAGCTCTAATCGCTTCAATTCCAGTTCCGTTACATCCCAGTTTAAACCGACAATTCGCTTAGGTTCTCCCTTTTGATCGCGAATAACTTTGGAAATAGCGGCAATATGCTTGGTTTGATTTCCGGCTCGAATTCTGAAACGGAAGTTTACATCATCCAGGCCTTGCTCTACAGAAGCTTGAAAGGATTTAGCCGTTTCATCCCGATCTTCCAGATGGATATAAGAAACCCAATCTTCAATTCTATTGTTGAATTTATCTGGACTGCGCTGATAGAGCCGGAACATATTGTCGTCCCATTCCAATTGCGCATTATCGCCAAGGTGTAAATCCCAAATCCCTACGGTATTTGCTTTGGTAGCCAATTCGAAACGCATGAGCAATTCTTTCAGCTCGGCCTTTTGACGGTGTTCTTCGGTAGTATCTCTTTCCAGGGCTACAAAGTGAGTTACTTCTCCCTGGTCATTAGGAACCGGCACAATTGATATGCTTACATAATAGGCGATACCGTCTTTGGTGTAGTTAATGAGCTCCGTTTCTATGGGTTCATAATTTTTGATGCATTGGGCAATTCGCTTAAGTTCCAGAGGATTGGTATCTGGGCCTTGTAGCATTTGGGGAGACTTCCCTTTAACTTCTTCAAAAGTATAACCGCTAATGCGTTCAAAGGCCTTATTAGCATAAACTATATAAGGGCCATCTCCGCCCAAATCTCGAGCATCCGTAATCAGAATACCTTCATTAGCATTGGTAACAGTGGACTCTAAGAGTAATAATTGATTTTCTCTTTCCTTTCTTTCGGTTACATCAGTGCGGATGCCCACAATTTCCAGGGCTTTACCATTCTTATCGCGGCGTACAATTTTGGCCCGATCTTCAAACCAGCGCCATTTATCATTCAGGCAGTAAAATCTGAAATCAAATTGATAGGTATCGATAGGCTTCTCAGACTTAGGAGAGACAAATTCAAGCATTTTCAGAATATCTTCCTGAGACATCCTGGATGTTAATTCCTCTTCATGTATTGGCTTGCCTTTGCGATCTGGAGCCCCCATTAATTCGTATAATTTAGGGTCACCATCCAAACGACGTCTTTCTAAATCATAGTAGAAAATAGCGGAGCCAGCGGCTTTGAGTGCCTGGTTTAAGATCAATGCATTGTCCCGCAATTCATTGCGGTATTCAATGAGCTCCATTACCGTACTGGCCTGATTACCCAATACTTCCAGCAATTGATCAGAATAATAATCCGGGGTACCATCCGGGAAGAAAACAAAAGTGGTTCCCTTATAAGCATTATTATAGCTAATGCCAATGGCGATTAATTCGAAGTTAGGAAAAGCTTCAAAAACTGGATCCACCGTTTCCTTGGTTAAGAAGGGCAGGAGGTAGATTAAATCCTCGGTAATTTTAAAAACTTTGCCTTGTCGTAATCCATCAATAATGGGCATTACCGATGGGAATACCTGATTAGACCTGGCTGCATCATCCAAGAAAGTAAAGGCTTTTTGCAGTTTTGGCGGAATAATACAATGGTTCATGCGGTATTCCGATTCTAAACCGTTTTCGGTTACGGCCCCGGAGCCTACCACGACCTTTTCATTAAACCACTGGTAAATGGATTCGGAAAGAGCATTGTAAACCTGATTGATTTCATTCAGGCGCAATAAATCCGAACTGCTATTGGCTAAATCAATAAAGATTCGTTTTTGCTGGTATTCCTTTTTCTGGAGATGAATGATTTCAGTTACATCCCTTACAATTCCGCGTAGTCTGCTAATTTCTCCATCAGCATTGGTTTCAGAATGGATTTTACACTCCAACCAGCGTTCCTCACCATTTGGAGTGTGAAAAAGCCAGATGTTTTGAGTGCTTTCGCCCTGATAAAGTGCCAGTTTAAAGCTGTGGAAAATTTCGGAGCGATGATGGCGATCAAATCGGGCTAAGACCCTTCGATCCATCAATTTTAGATCTTCCTCCAATCCTAGTATTTGCGGCATATTATTGGAACTGGTCAATTGATCTTCCTTGGGTAAATATTCCCAATCTGCCACCATGGCCATAGACTGAGCCTCTTCCAAGCGGATATTGGAAACTTTCAAGTCCTCTTTAGCCTGCTGTCTTTCGGTAATATCCTGAGAGAAAACATTGGCCCCCACAACATTTCCATTTTCGCTTAGGGTTGGATAAATACTTACCTGTAAATATTGGGGTAAGCCGCTAATCGGATGGTAATAATGATCCTGATAGCTATGGCTTTCGCCTTTAAATGCCTTGCTATAACGATCTTTCCAAAGGATAGAGGCTTCCTTTGGGAAACCGGGGATTTCTGTCATCAATTGACCAATTTTCAGGTCATGATTGAAGTGCTGAGCAAAATTGTTCCGAAAATTTGGGTTTAAGGTTAAGAGCCTGAAATCCCGATCCACTGACCAAATCTCATGTGGATTGGAGTTCAGAATATTGGCCAGGTTCTCCTGACTGGTTTTTAAGGCTTTCTCCGCTTCCTTTAATTCGGTAATATCTGTGCGTAGAGCGATAAATTCATAGACATCACCATTTTGATCTTTACGTGGAATTATGGTGGTAGAAAGCCAATAGAGATGCCCGTCTTTATGCCGATTGCAAACATTGCCCTGCCATACATTGCCTTCCAAAACCGTATTCCACAAATGGGCAAAATAGGCATCATCATGAACGCCCGAGTTTAATAAGCGGGTATTAGAGCCTATCAGCTCCTTCTTAGAGTAGCCACTGGTTTTACAGAAGTTATCGTTGGCGAACTTTACCTTCCCATCTAAATCTGTAATCACCACCATATTGTGTTGATCAATCGCATATTGATGGGCTTTTAATTCTTCCAGCGCTTCTAAGTTCCTTTGATTTGAGCGCTTCAACATTTCGAAAGTCTCCAACTCATCGCTAATGTCGCGAGCGATCCCCTGAATAAAGTCAACCCAACCGGTCTCTTTATTCTTTACCGGAATGAGGTACAGTTCATACTGCTTCACCTTCCCCGATTTATGAACCAATTCAAAAGGACTGAGCACTTTGTTTTCCCCTTTCTTCATGAAGTCCGGAAACTGAATCTTTGCAAATTCTGCTTTTGACTTTTCGGTAAGAAAGTGTTGGTAGGAGAGTTCTAGAACTTCCTCTTTGGTGTAGCCTAGATGCTCGTAAACTTGCGGACATACATAATTGATGGCATTGAAATCCCGGGTGTAGAAAAACAAATCCGGAGCGCTTTCTACCAGGCTCCTAAACCTTTCCTTTTCCAATTCCAATTCCTGTCGCTGCTTTTCGACCTTTTCCAGGCTCACAATGATGCTCAACAGATATTCTGCTCCACGATATTGGTAGGTAGAGAAACTAACATGACAGGGCAGTATTTGGCCGTCTAGCTTCTTAATGTGTAGCTCTACATCTCTTACCTCACCTCTTTCAGGAAGCTTGATTAAAACATTTTCTCTTTCTAATGAATCATTCCAAAGACCAATCTCCATAGGAGTTTTACCAATACAATCTTTAGGTTCATATCCAAAAACTTCGGTAAAGGAGTGATTAACACTAACAATATGGGCATTACTTCTTCGCGTAATCACCATACTTTCAGGTATTACCTTTAGAAGGGTTTGATGCTGTTGCTCACTGAGCTCAAGCTTTCGGATTAAGTTTAATTGTCGCTCACAAAAAAGTATGGCTTTTTCCATTTCAAAAGCCATATTCTCAGACTTTAGCAAATAATTGCTTGCTCCAGCCTCTAAAATTTGGGGGAGTTTATTCATTTGAGCATTAGAGCCCAAAGCGATAATTGGAATTTTAGGGAATGATTTGTGAAACACAGCTAATTCATTGAGCTGGTCTTCATTGATCAAAATGAGTTGGTAGTCTTCTGAAATGTTGAGACTTAAAGCTTTCTGAACACTAGTTATAAAACTTAAATCACATTGGATTTGGCGGAATTCAGCGAAAACCGATTTAAGTAAATCCTGGTCTTCTTTCTGATTATCAATACAAAGGACTTGAATGTTTGAGTTGATTTGAGTCATTTGCTCAGTCTGGTCTTTTCTTTAAAAAAAATCCAAGGAAGCAGGAGAGTTCCAGTATAACTTGAGCACACTGAATGCTATTTGAATTTGCTAAATCAATTTACAATTTTTTTGGTCTCTTTCAGACTAATTGGTGTTGAGCGGATTGAAATTGGATATCAATGCTAGCTTTAATTGTATGGCTTGTATCCTTGTTCGGGCTCAAGGTCCAGGCCCGTGATTTTGACACTGGATTTCTCGTTTAAATTGTGAGTTATAGAGCTCATAAAAAATAGGCTTTTGTGCAATTAAACTCTAAATACGCCACGGTAATTCAGCAGATAGGCTGTAATTTAGCCTTGTAATTTTAGACTAGCCATGAATAAGATACTTGTTGCCAATCGCGGCGAAATCGCTTTGCGAATTATGAAGTCGGCCCGGGAAATGGGCATTCAAACCGTTGCGGTATACTCCGAAGCAGATCGTAATTCTCCCCATGTGAAATATGCCGATGAAGCGGTATACCTGGGGCCTCCACCATCAGCACAATCTTATTTATTGGGCGATAAAATTATTGCAGCCTGTAAGGAATTGGGCGTTGATGCTATTCACCCTGGATATGGATTCCTTAGTGAAAACGGGGAATTCGCTCAAGCGGTGGAAGATGCCGGTTTGATTTTTATTGGCCCTAAAGCCCACTCTATGAAGGTGATGGGGGATAAGCTAGCAGCAAAGGAAGCGGCCCGTGAATTTGATATTCCCTTAGTACCAGGTACGGAGGGCGCTATTGACGATCCCAAAGAAGCGATTGCAATTTGCCGCGAGATTGGTTTCCCGGTTTTAATCAAAGCTTCTGCCGGCGGTGGCGGTAAAGGGATGCGGGTAGTGGAACGCGAAGAAGAGCTGGAAGAGCAAATTCACAGTGCGATCTCTGAGGCTAAGAGTGCCTTTGGTAATGGCGCTGTGTTTATTGAGAAATACGTAGGCTCACCTCGTCACATTGAGGTGCAGGTACTTTGTGATAGTCACGGTAACCGCGTGCATTTATTTGAAAGAGAATGCTCAGTGCAACGTCGACATCAAAAAGTGATTGAGGAAGCACCATCGGCAATTCTTAGTGATGAATTGAGAGCGGAGATGGGGAAAAAAGCGGTTGATGTAGCTCGCTCTTGCGATTACCTTGGGGCTGGAACAGTAGAGTTTATTATGGATGAAGACCATAATTTCTACTTCATGGAAATGAATACTCGTTTGCAAGTAGAGCATCCGGTAACTGAAATGATTACCGGTGTGGATTTGGTAAAAGAACAAATTCGCGTAGCACGCGGTGAAGAATTAAGCTTTAAGCAAGAAGACCTTAAAATTCACGGTCATTCTATTGAGGTGCGTGTTTATGCTGAGAATGCACGTGAGAACTTCATGCCTGATATCGGAAACCTAAGAGTTTACCAGCGTCCTCATGGTGTAGGAGTAAGGGTAGATGATGGTTTTGAAGAAGGAATGGATATTCCGATCTATTACGATCCAATGATCTCAAAATTGGTGACTTACGGTAAGGATCGTGAGGAAGCTCGTTTGAGAATGATTCGCGCAATAGATGATTATAAGATTGTAGGTTTGCATACTACCATGGAGTTTGCTCGTTTTGTAATGAAACACGAAGCTTTTATCAGCGGCAATTTTGATACGCATTTCGTGAATAAGCATTTCAAACCTGAGTACCTCGATCAAAGTCAGCATGCCGATGGTGATATCGCTGGTATGATCGTTGCAAAAATGATGGGAGACCAGTCTAAGCAGAATGAATTAGCCGATGCTAATGGTTCTGCCGCTCGCAGTAATTGGAAGATAAAACGCCTATGACAAAGCGCCTTCAGGTAATTTTCATAATCAGCCTATTGCAAATTGGAGGTCTTTGGGCCCAACCGATTAAAACGGGATCGAGCCTGAAGGATAGCATTGTGCAATATGCCGCCATGAATCGTACGGATATCATGGATGCTATTATTGTAGATGGAGATACCATACCCATTATGGTATTGGATGAAGTTTTGTTGGTCGATAAGCCCAGTTTTGATTCTAAAGAGGCGCGCAAACGCTATTACATCCTAAAACGTAAAGTGATGAAGGTTTATCCTTATGCGGTGATTGCAGGCAATAAACTGGATAGCTTAAATCTAACTTTAGAAGGAAAGAATCGTTGGCAGCGCAAGCGTTTGATCAAAGAATTCCAAGAATACCTTCGTCAGGATTTTGAGGAAGAGATTGTTAAGCTTACCCATAGCGAAGGGCAAATCTTATCTAAATTGGTGTCTCGCGAAACAGGAATGTCTACCTATGATTTAATTTCAGATTACCGCAGCGGCTGGAATGCCTTTTGGTGGAATACGGTGGCCTATTTCAATCATATGGATTTAAAGACGCCCTACCAGCCTGAAGAGGTGGAAGAGGATAAATTGATTGAGAATATTCTGCAAAGAGCTTTTGCTCAAGGACAATTAAGTGAGCGGGTGCCAATTACCAGTCTTGAAGCCGATTAGGGTATTGGAATTAATCCTTTACTTAAAGCGATTGCCAGTAAAATCCCGAGGCTAAAAGTGTAAATAACAGCACTTATCAGTGAGATAAGAATTCCCTCGCCAAAAGCCCGGATCCAGCTTTTACCTAATAGGTCTTTATAAAACCAGATATAGTATATCAGAGCTATAATGATATAGAGTAATCCGGTGATATCATTACCAATTACAAACTCCAGCAGCATAATCACAGAAAAGACATTGATCAGGCTGGTGTAAAAGCTATTGAATACGATATGCTCAGCGAAATTCAAATCACGTTTAAGATTAAAGAGCCAGGAGAAAAAGCTTATCACAGGAATGTAAAACCATAGAAACAGGTTGAAATATTCACTGAATAGCTTATAAACCATGGCCGCCGATTTATCCGAATCTGTAATAGCATTTTCAGCCCCTGCTTGGGCATTTTGATTTACGCCATAATTAAAGCCTTTTTCAAAGTCTGAAGCCACCTCACTGCTTTGAAATAAGAGGAGCAGAATAGCGGTGCTAAGAATCAATAATCGAAAAGGAGAGGTGTATTTCAGTCGCCCTTCCTGCAAATAACTTCGGATAGAGGCTCCCGGGCGAATAAGTAATTCTTTTAGGGTAAACAGAATGCCGTATTCCAGGTTAAAGGCGTCCAAAATGGAACTGCCCATATTGCGAAAGCTATAGCGTCGAACCTGCCGCTCTTGCTTTACCAGAAATTTAGGGGTCTGAGACATCGGTACGGATTAGGGTACCCAAATATAGCAGAATACTAAACTAGCTTGGCTCTATAAAAAGTGCTGATAATTCCGGACTAATACGTCGCGGCCTGAAGCTTTTAGCATCCAGCATTATCCATTGACTGGTGCAGCGACAAATTAATTCAGTACCGCGCAGTATTTCCACTTTACGCAGACTGGTTAAGCCTTCCATGCTTTCTACCCAAGTTTTTAAAGTCAATTCATCGCCTAACAGAGCAGGAGCGAGGTATTCTATTTCGTGCTTGCGCACTACCCAAATTACGCCGGTGTTTTTACCGGCACTACTAAACCAATGGCTGCTGGCAACATCCTGCACCCATTGAAGGTAAACCACATTGTTAACATGATTAAGATCGTCAAGGTCTTTAGCCTCAACGATCTTGGGAATTTCATGTATTATCATGTTCGCAAAGCAAAGGTTTTAAACTGATTATTTATCCTTGGCCGAGTTCCACATGTCGCGAACCGAAACCAGGCGGCCATCCTCTTTTTGGAAAACTACCATATAGAAGCCATGTTCAATCTCATTACCACTGGAATCCATTTCGGCCCAGCGACCACTTTCTACAGCCATATCTTCGGCAGTAGCAAATACATCAATAGTGGTGTATTTAAAATTGAAGGAATGTGTACTGTCTTCAGCAACACTGTGGCGAAAGTGATTAAGAATGTCGCGCTTTCCAAATAATTGATCGCGTCCTTCACCGTAGGTTACAGCACTCTCTCCATAAAACTTAGCAAATAGATCGATATCTTTTTGGCGATAGGCCATGGCTAAGGTGTCTTCCATGGCGATAATATATTCGCGCAAGGCCTTTTTATCGAGCTTTTTAACCTCTTGTACAGGTTCCTCTTTGGGCGCTTGACAAGCCATAAACAGGCCAAGGGTTAAGCAAAAAAGTAAGAGCTTATTCATAGTCATTAAAATTGGTTGTGCATTCAATTTACGAAAAAGCCAGCAGGAATAAGCCTTTTCAGCCGATTTTATTCGCTTTAAAGCCAAGCGGTTTGTAGTCTTGCATTGCCCTATTTCCTATGTACCTTTGCCTTTTATTTTGATCAAAGATGAAGATTGTAATTGCCGGTGCCGGAGCTGTAGGAACCCACCTTGCAACCTGGCTTTCGAGCGAATCACATGATATAAGCCTGATCGACCATGATGCGGATCGATTGCAAAATGTGGATCAGAATATCGATGCTATTGCTATTTCTGGTGAGGTAACGGATTTCTCGATCTTGCAAAAGGCTCAAGTGGCTGATGCTGATTTATTTATATCCGTAACATCAGTTGAGGAAGCAAATATCCTTAGTGCTATTTACGCCAAGCAATTAGGCGCCAAAAAGACCATTGCTCGGATTAGTCAAATGCAATACCTTACCAGTGATGATGTCTTGAACATCCGAGATTTAGGTATCGATGAGTTGATTTCACCCGAATCTCTGGCGGCGCGCGAAGTAAGGCATCTTCTCAATACCAATGCTGCCTCTGAATCTATTGAGTTTGAGAATGGCAAGATCAATTTATTAGGTCTCGATATTGAGGAGGACGCTGCGATTGTAGGTAAAACCATGGCCGAAATTGCAGGCCTGCGCGATGTTCGGGATTATATCGTAGTGGCCATTCGTCGTAATAATGAAACGATTATTCCCAAGGGTGATACCGTGGTAAATGCCAATGATCACCTTTTCGTAATTACCCATGCGGAGGGAGTAGAACAGGTACTGGAAGTTACGGGGCGTAGGAAGATCAAAATCAATGATATAATGATCATTGGTGGTAGTCGTACCGGTCGTCATTTAGCTCGTAAGCTTTGTCGGAATTTCCACGTTAAGTTGATTGAACAGAATCCTGAAAAGGCGGAGGAAATTGCATCGGAGCATCCTGAAATTATGGTACTTAACTTCGATGGAACCGACGTTGAAAAACTGGAGGAAGAAGGATTAAAGAATGCCGATGCACTGGTGGCTGTAACCGGAAACTCCGAAACCAATGTGCTTACCTGTTTGGTAGCTAAAGATCGAGGGGTGAAGAAAACCATAGCCATGGTGGAAAATATCGAGTACCTCTCCTTGACCCAAAGTATTGGTATTGATAGCCTGATTAACAAGAAATTAGCGGCAGCCAACTTTATCTATCGCTATATCCGTCGTGGTGACTTTGTAACGCTCTCAACCATTCATGGGATTGACTCTGAGGTTATTGAGTTCAATGTGAGCACCAAGTGTCAGGTAACTGAAAAGAAAATTAAGGATCTCGACCTTCCCAAAGGTTCATTGGTAGGGGGTGTAATCCGTAATAATAAAGGCTTAATTCCCACTGGAGATTTCAGCATTCAGCCAGGCGACAAAGTTGTGGTTTTCGCTAAAAACGAATGTGCTAAAAAAGTGAGTCGTTACTTTCGTTAAGCATGCATCTTTTTAACCCCAGAATGACCTTCGCCTTAATTGGCACCCTCTTAGCTATTGTGGCCGCAATGATGCTTCTGGCAGTGGGAGTGGCGGTGTACTATGGTGAAGACTGGCAAAGCCTTTTGCTTTCATCCGGAATCACCCTGGCTGTGGGAGCCTTGCTCTACCTTCCTAATCTAAAGAATTCCAATCGCGATGTACGTAAGCGCGACGGTTTCCTAATTGTGGCCTTAGGCTGGGTGGCTATGTCAATGCTAGGTAGCTTACCCTTTGCTTTAACCGGGGCGATCGACAATATTGTAGATGCCATCTTCGAAACGGTAAGTGGCTTTACCACTACGGGTGCTACTATTTTAACGGATATTGAAGGTCAGGCTAAATCCATCCTCTTCTGGCGCAGTATGACCCACTGGATTGGGGGTATGGGTATTATCGTGCTTACGGTAGCTATTTTACCACTTTTAGGAGTGGGAGGAATGCAGCTTTTTATTGCTGAATCCCCCGGAATTACTCCGGATAAGCTTCATCCACGTATAACCGGTACGGCTAAGCGTTTGTGGTTTATCTACTTCGCTTTAACCGCTGCCGAGGCCATTGCTCTATATGTGGCGGGCATGGGCTGGTTTGATGCCATAAACCACGCTATGGCTACTATGGCCACTGGTGGTTTCTCTACTAAGAATGCCAGTATTGCGGCTTTTAGTTCGCCGGCCATTCATTATATCATTACCATCTTCATGTTTTTGGCGGGGGTAAACTTCACCTTGCTTTATTTCGGTTTTAGTGGCCGAATTAAACAATTACGCCAGAATGAAGAGTTTCGGGTGTACTCCTGGAACACCTTGATATTTAGTGCGGTGGTAGCATTGGTTCTGATCATATTCCAAAGCTATTCCATTGAGGAAGGTATTCGTGGCGGATTCTTTACAGTAATTTCCATCATGACCTCTACCGGTTTTGTTACCGAAAACTATTTACTCTGGCCTAACTTCTTGATATTCTTAATCTTCGTGCTCTTTTTCTCCGGTGGTTCTACCGGTAGTACAGCAGGGGGAATTAAAGTGATGCGCCATATCATTATGATCAAGAATTCCTTTTTGGAACTCAAGAGGCAAATACACCCTAATGCCATTATTCCGGTACGATTTAATAATCGGGCCGTTCCTCAGAATATCACCAATACCGTGGCCGCTTTCGTATTGATTTGGCTAACCGTCTTTTTCATCGGCTCCTTTGTTATGTCCATGTTTGGCCTCGATTTTATGTCGGCCGTGGGTTCGGTTACTGCAACTTTGGGAAATATTGGCCCGGGATTAGGATCGGTAGGACCAGTGGATAATTTCGCACATATCCCCGCCGGTGGCAAGCTATTCCTCAGTTTCCTGATGCTACTCGGTCGTTTGGAGATGTTTACCGTGCTGATTCTCTTTATGCCTTATTTCTGGCAGCGACGCTAACTCAATTGCATCCAACGAAATAGGCTATCTACTATCAAGAGATAGAGTCCATTAAAGATCACTCCAAGAGCCAGACCTTTAAGAATCACTTGCTTTTTTGACTGCCTATTGCGAGGCCATAGAACCAGTATCAGGGCGATAATCAAGTAAAGAATATCCAAACCAATATTCCAGTTGAAAACCTGGATTAAATGGTTCTCCAAGTTAACTGTAGGGTTTAAGGCTTTCGCCTGATGGTGTTGTTCTAAGAGATAATAGATCAGGCTATTAACCAGAGCCCAGACTAAAAGCATGAGTCCGAAAGAACGAATGATCAATGATTTAGGGACTAAGCATAGAATGCCCAGTCCCCAATCGAAGAGAATTAAAAGGAGGAAAAGTTCTAAATGATATTCAAAAGCAGAAAGCAGGGAGGCTTCCATTTTAGTCGAGCAAACCTTTTAGAGCTTCGAAGAAATCCAGATTTTCTCTTTTCTTTTTCAAGATGAGTAAGGGAACCTTTCGGTTAATGCGAATCATTTCCTTGGCAAAGGATCCCATTAAAACCGCGGCGGAGGCCGTTCTTCCTTTGGAGGCAATTACAATGAGGTCACTACCAAAGTGTTCAGCTAAAAAGAGGGCATGATTTGGCGCTTCTCCGCGATTCTCGATTAGTTCGCAGGTCCAATTCTGAGGTAAGTTTAATTCCTTTTTATAGCGTATCCATTCCTTTTTAGCAGTATCACGCAAGGCGCCCCGCAATTCTCTTTCGGCTTCGGCATTTTTCAAAAAGCCGCGGGCCGGGGCGTAGAAATGAATTCCGCGCACCTCCGCATTAATGCTTTCGGATAATTCCTCGGTGAAATGCATGGCTATCTGTCCATGCTCACTAAAATCAATGGGCAGAAAGATTTCATTCACTTCCAAATGTGCGTGCATGGGCACCAAAAGCACAGAGCAGGGGCCTTGTTCCGCCAGGCGTGCGCCTAAAAGCTGGTGATTGCGATCTTCAGAACGCCGACCCATTATAATCAGATCAATGTCCTTAATATGACTTTGCCTTAGAATTTGCTCAAATGGATCGCCTTCGCTTAATATGCTTTGAACCTTATAATCCGCCTTTTCACCAAAAGAGGCATTATAGAGTTCACGCAGGTATTTTTCCAATTGCTCTTCCTTAGGTGGCAAGAGGTCCTGGTATTTATCCAGAATTTCCCTGGGCAGGGCCAGGTCTTCGGTTACGTGCATCAGAAAAAGACTATCTACCCGCATATGCGAGAGGAGATAGGCCGAGTAGCGCAGAATAATATCATCCTGCAAGCCACCTTCCAGGGCTACCAATACACGACTAAATGGAGCACGTTTTTTCATGATTATAGGATTCCACGGATCAGGAAGAGTGCCGCAAAGGCAATAATGGCATAGAGTTCTGGGAATACCGCTAAAATTAGGGTACGTCCAAAAACATCATTACCGCTCCCGATGGCATCAATACCGCTGGCACATACCTTACCTTGATAAATACCGGAGAATAAGCCGGCTAATCCCAAGGCAATTCCGCCCCCTAATATTCCGGCCCCTTGCAAAAGGGTCATTTCCGGACCTACAAATTCCTGTAGGATAAAGAAACCGGCAAAGCCATATAAACCTTGGGTTCCTGGGAGGGCACTCAAGACAATGAAGGAGCCGAAGGCATCCGGACGTTTTTTTACGGCTCCTACCGTGGCCATAGCGCCAGCAGCGGTTCCCATTATACTTCCGGTTCCGGCCAGGGCAATCAAGATTCCAAATCCTACGAATGCCAAAATTAGAGCGAGGTTAGCTGTTTCCATTGTGTGAGTTTTTAAAGGGTTTATGTTTCTTAAAGGCATGGTAGGCCTGGCCTCCGCCTTCAAATTGAGCGTTATTGTAAAATTCTACGAAAGTGAGTCGGAGAGGATGGATAAAGGAGCCTAAAGCGGCCAGGACGAAATTAAGTCCGTGACCAAATAGTAAGAAGGCACCGGCACCTATCCAGGTCCACCAATTATCACTCATCATATCGGTTCCAATACGGTTTACCACTAAGCCTAATACGGCAGAAGTTACTCCCAGGGCAAAGAGTCGTACATAGGAGAGTACATCGCCTAAAAGGCCGGTAAATATGAAAAAGAGGGGTAAAATACTGCTGCCCATGCGGACTAATAAGGCCTGACTTAAATCGTGGAAGAACATGATGAGGACGATTCCGAATAGCAGACTGAAAATCAATAATTGAATTGACCCCGCGCTTAAATGCAGGGTATCCTCCATAAACAGCGCAACGGAAGAGATTACGATTAAAAGCTTGCCCCATAGGGATAGAGAGGCTTTAAAACCATCGTAATACCAGGCCTTGGCGATGGCGATGCCAATGCCGATTAAAATTTGCAAGACACCAATTAACAAGGCTACATTGAAAGCATTGAAAAAGAAGGAGCTGTCATCCGGGATAATTACCCAATCACTTAAACTGCGAATCCATGCCTGATCTGCATTGGCACTAAGGGCTACACCAAATAAGCTACCACTTTTTATAAAGCCCATTATGGTGGTGCTGATTCCCAGGATACCGACCAAAGCAGCCAGAGCCCTCTGTTTTTTCAAGAAAGTGAACCAGCCAATCAGCACGGCAATGGTCATAATGGCACCGTAACCAGCATCCCCAAGACAATAAGCAAAGAGTATGGGATAGAATACCGCAATCATGGGAGTGAGGTCAAACTCATAATAATGCGGCAGTTGGAAAATTTGGGTTATGGGTTCAAATAACCGGTTAAAGGCATTATTCTCCAATTGCACCGGTACATTGTCTTTTCGATCGGGTACTTGCAGTCTAAAGGCTAGGGGCAAGGAGCTGCAGCTTTGACGAAATTCAGCTTCCGATTTTTCTGGAATCCAGGCGCGTAAATGGGTTAGAGGGGTGGCTTTTAAATTTTGCCAGGTATCCAAACCTGCCTGAAATTCCCAGTTTTCTTGAATAGCAGCTGCTTCAGCTTCTAATTCTTCATTCGCTCTTAAAAAGCTGACTAAAAGGCTTTGCAGTCGATGTTCCTCTTGATTCAATTCCACTTCAAGCTTTTGAAGTTCAGAAGCCCCAAAAGGAGGGAGGCTCAGTGTTTCAAGGTTTATCTCCTCCTTATTTTCTTTGTTACTGATGCGGCAGAAATAGAGCTGATCATCTCTTTGACCAATTAAAAAAGCTTGCGCTTGATATTGGGGCCATTCACTTTTAGAACATTGGTAGAGCTGAATTTTAAGACCGGCAGATTCGAGATCTTGCCATAATTCAGGCTTATAGTCTTGCCAAACTTCCCAGAAGGCTTTGGATTTTAACCAATCCTCCTGACGGTGCTTCCACAAGCTCCAGTCTTTTTTAAACTGCTTTAATTGTGGGATTAAAGCTCCAATCAGAAGAGAACCCTCATATTCATTGGCTTTTACCTCTTTTTCTTGCGCTTCCAGCCAGGCGTTTAATTCTAACCATTCTTTCCATTGGGCATGGTTCTGAAGGCTGCTTTCACTGCCAAGCTTCTCAACATGCAGGAGCCCGAGTTTTTGCAGGGCCTCTGTTAATTCTTTACGCTCTGCCTCCCGAATTAAAAGATCCACCTTTAACATCCTAGCTTTCATCGCGGCTCATTTTTCGGTTCTTGGCAATCTTTTTAGCAGCGGTAGCAATGTTTTCCTTGTCTTCCAAAAAGCGTTTCACCTTGCGGATGCCTTCTTCGTATTCGGGTATTTGCACCTTTTCGTAGAGGTTTACCTTTTGGGTGGTTTTCTTCCGTGCTTGTTCTAGGGTGTCCAACTCTTTTTGGCGGTATTGCAGTTGGAGCTTTAATTCAATCAAGTTTTGCAAGGCCTCTAATGCAGCAGGCATCCAGGCTGGTTCGTAGAGTGGATTGAGTTGCAAAGCTTCATAGTCTACTTTTTCCAGGCGTTCTATGCGCGTACCAGCAATATTGTGTGTTTCAGTTATGATGGCTTTCACCCTTAAAACCGAGGGTAAATCATTCCAAATATTCTCATAGCCTTGCAATCGCTGCCATTCGGCCTGATACTCTTTTTGTAACTGCTTTAATACCGGTTTGCGATCTGCTATAACCTGGCGCAAAGCCGTTTCCTTGCGCATCAGTACGGGTAAGGCTTTTCGGCGCACTTGCAATTGCTTCCGAAATTCCTGGATGGTCGATTTATTATAGGAGATCGCGCGGTTCATGATTTTGCTTCAGGCCAATATTTGTCGATTAAATTCTGGCGTATGCCTAATTCATAATCTTTAAAAAAGCGACTCATCAAGCGCCAGCCTCGATCCAGCATTTCTTCGGTACCGATATTCAGTTGTACATCCAGTAATTCGCGGGTATAGGCTTCAGCAAAGCGTAAACTCCGCTCATCGTATTCATTGAGGTCGAAGCCATTTTCTTTTTTGCTACGCGCTTCTGAGGCATCGGCATACAGCCTTACCAGGGCATTCATTACTTGGGGATGGTCTTCCCGGGTTTTAATGCCTATTACATTCTGTTTCAAGCGAGATAAACTCCGGAAGGGGTCAATAATGGTTAGGCCAGTTTCGGGATCTTTCTTTAAATAGAGCTGTCCTTCAGTGATATAGCCGGTATTATCCGGGATGGCATGCGTAATATCTCCATCATTTAAGGTGGTAACGGCTATAATCGTAATGGAGCCTCCATTTTGGAACTGTACCGCCTTTTCATAAATCCGGGCTAAATCCGAGTAGAGAGAGCCGGGCATAGCATCTTTACTGGGAATCTGATCCATTTTATTGGATACAATCGCCAAAGCATCCGCATAAAGGGTCATATCGGTTAAGAGTACCAATACTTTCTCTTGCTTTTCGAAGGCAAAATATTCAGCAGCACTGCATACCAAATCCGGAATCAGTAAGCGTTCCAGGGGTGGGTCTTCGGATGTATTGATGAAGCTCACAATTTTATCGCCCGCGCCACTGCTATTAAAGCGCTGTTGGAACATCAGGAAGTCATCATGTGAGATTCCCATACCTCCCAAAACAATACGATCGGAATCAGCCCGCATGGCAACTTCGGCCAGAATGCGATTATAAGGTTGATCTGGATCGGCAAAGAAGGGAATCTTTTGACCAGTTACCAGAGTATTATTGAGGTCAATGCCCGCAATCCCAGTGGCCAATAATTCGGAGGGCAATTGCCGGCGTACCGGATTTACGGTGGCTCCTTTTACGTCGCGTTCTTCACCTTGCACTTTATCCTTTCCATCAAGTGGCACTCCAAATGCATTAAAGTAACGACCAGCTAATAAGGGACTTAAGTGGATGTTAGGGGCGCTTCCAGAAAACACCACCTGGGCATTGGTACCCAATCCTTCGGTGCCAGAGAATACCTGCAAGCTCACTTCTTTTCCATCCACTTTAATTACCTGAGCGGTACGTCCGTCTACCCAAGCGAGCTCATCGTACTGCACGCCATCAGCATCCAGGGTAATAGTAGCCTTGGTTAAAGCCTTAATTCGACTGTATATGGGTTGAAAAGCCTTGGCAATCATGCTTCTATGCTTTGAAGGTTAAAAAGGGCTTCGAGCTCTGAATTGAATTTTTGAAAGTCATCCGACTCGAAGTCGCTGTAATTCATCTGTTTAAAGAGGTTGATCACCTTCTTGTAAAAGGCACTTACCGCGCTGAAATCCTCAAATTCCTGAGGCTTGTCGCAAATCTCCAGTACCCGATTTAACATAAAGGACTGGCGTTCCAGGCTCGAATTCATATCCGTATCATCAAAAGAATCCTGCTGGATAAAAGCGAAATCAATCAATTCACTTTTCCAGAAATCGCGGTGGTAATCCAGGGGCACGGAATCATCCCCTAAGATGGAGATCTGATCCCGAGCTTCAATCCCTTTCGATAAAAGGTTTTTAGCACGATTTACCTTTTCGATCCAAGCGCTTTCAATATGCTCTGCGGCAAAGGCCTGAAATTCTTCATAATCCAGATATCGACTGTAGGATTGCAAGGGATCAATGGCCGGATAGCGTTTAGCATCGGCACGCTTTTGAGAAAGGGCATAAAAGCAACGCGCAACCTTGGAGGTAGATTCCGTTACCGGTTCTTTAAAGTTACCACCAGCGGGGGATACCGTACCTAAGAAGGTTACAGAGCCTTTGGTTCCATTACGCATTTCCACCTTTCCGGCCCGGCCGTAGAAATTGGCAATTACTGCCGGTAATTCTACCGGGAAGGCATCGGTACCGGGTAATTCTTCCATTCGGTTACTCATCTCCCTTAAGGCCTGTGCCCAGCGAGAGGTACTATCCGCTAATAGCAACACCTTGTGGCCCATACTGCGGTAGTACTCGGCCATGGTCATGCCTACATAAACTGAGGCTTCCCGTGCCGCAACTGGCATATTGGAGGTATTACAAACAATGGTGGTTTTGTCTTTCAGTTTGCGGCCGGTGGCCAAATCTTCTAATTCAGGAAAACTGTGGAAGATTTCTACAACCTCATTGGCGCGCTCCCCACAGGCTACCAGAATTACCACTTCGGCGCGGTTGTTCTTGGCAATAGCCTGCTGCAAAACTGTTTTACCGGTACCAAAAGCCCCAGGGATATAGGCAGTACCGCCTTCGGCAATAGGATTGAGGCTGTCGATTACCCTTAATCCAGTGCGAAATATTTCAGCGGGCCTTTCCTTGCGTAGGTAATTTTTAATGGGCCATTTTACCGGCCATTTCTGCACCATGCTCAAATCCTGACTTTCGCCATTTTCATTCTTAACCTTGGCAACTATATGTTTAAGAGGATATTTTCCGGCTGGAGCGATTTCAGTTATTTCCCATTTACCCTCAAATTTGAAAGGCAGCATAATGGTGTGCTTCAAAGCATTTTCGGGCACCTCGCCAAAGGCATCGCCGGCTTCTAAAATGGCGCCTGGTTTCACTAATGGGGTGAATTCATATTCCTCATCCAGATCCAAGGCCGGGGTGCGTTGTCCGGCTTGTATAAAGCTACCAGGCATGGCTTCCAGATCATTTTGCAGTCCATCGAAATTCTTGCTCAGCAGACCAGGTCCTAAGCTCACCTCTAGCAATTCGCCGCTAAAATGTACCTGATCTCCCGCCTTCAGGCCACTGCCAGCCTCAAAGAGCTGCGCAAAGGCAATATTGCCATTGATCTTAATTACCTCGGCCATTAGTTCTTCGCCCGCTTTTAAAACGTAGCAAATCTCATTTTGCCGAATCGGGCCATCCACTTCCACTTGCAGGAGATTGCTCAGAATGGCGGTGATTTTTCCCTTAGTCATGCTGCGATATATTTTGCAGAGCCTCATCTACTAATGCTTGTAAACGAGCCTCTTTGCGATTTTCACTCAATTGTTCTCTGCGGTATAATAGGAAGAGCTTAGCACAGTAATTCAATAAGGCCGTCAGGTCGAAGTAGTGGGCCGTGCTTAATTCATCGGCTTTAGCCCATAATACCTGATGTACCGCCAGGCTAATGCTTTTAGGTTCTTTACTGTCCAAAGCTTTGAGAAGCTTATCCAACCAGGGTTTTTCCAGTTGCAGACTTGGACTTAATTGAACCGGCTTTTTATGTAAACCCTGACTAATCTCTCGATTTAGCCATTGCACTTCGGGATCGAGAAAGGAATAACGACTTTGGTGATAGGTTGCCATAAAGGCGCGCATCTCTTTCTCAAATAGAAAATAATCGCGAATAAAGCTTGGGGGCAGGGCATCAATTGCATCAAAAAAGAGTTTATGTACTTCGGTTTCAATGCGGTTGGCCGACCAATGCCCCATACTTTCCTGATTTTCCCGATACCATTCTTGTAAAAAGGTGGGCAGTACTTCTGGCTCCAGTCGAAGGTTTTTCAATTTCTCCTGATCCAAAGAATACGGTTTACGCAAGGGGCGATGGAGGAGATGCCCATATTCGAATTGCCAGAATTCAATCAGATTATAAAGGTCATTGCGACGGAAAAACCAAGCCAGGCTTTCGCGGTCTTCATCTTGAATTTGCCTTAGAATCAATTCGATAGCCTCTCCCAGGGCTTCTTCTGAAGGTCGTTTTTCCAGATCCAGGTCTGGCATTGAGCTGAGGATGTAATAGTACTCAGTCATTTTGCAGGATTAAGTCCCGGAGTTCTTGATTAAAGTATTCATCTAAGAGCGCTTTAAAGGCTTCGGAATCAATTCTGAATTCCAGGCCGGCCTCACTGCTTTGTAGACTGAGCCTGGCATTTTCTCGTACCTCAAAGTGCCAGTCCGGTAATTTCTTCTTCAACTGAGCTAGGCTTTCAGCTTGCCAACCCTTAGGCCATTGTAATTGATAGGATTTGGAATCGAATTGCTCAATGAGCTTAAGAAGTAGTTTTTGAATGAAATCCTGATCCTCAAAAGCTTTATCGGTAGGGCCTTCCAGTACTTCTGCCTTTAAAAAGCTTTCTAAATTCCTTTGCAGCTTTTCTCTAAGATGCAAGGATTCTTGTTTGAGTTCTTGCAATCGGCGTTCCTTGTAAAGGTCGGCCTGACGTTCAGCCTCTTTTTGGTATTGTTCGGCTTTTGCTTTGGCATCGCTCAATAAGGCATCGCGTTCCTTGGCGGCTTCCGCCTGAAGTGACTCAATTTCGGATTGGGCATCAGTAATCAGTTTTTGGTATAAATCCTGACTGAGTTTCTCGAGATTATCGAAGGCAGTGCTGTTCATCATTTCAGAATTAAAAGTGGTACCGGGCTATCTAATATCATTTTACGGGACAGGCTTTCATGGAAAAGGGATTCCAAAAAATGATAGTCTCGCGGCATAATGGCAATTAAAGAAGCCTGCTGAGCTTTGGCGTATTTGATTAGCCCTTCACCCACTTCATTTTCAAAATGATAACTGAAACGGTGTGGGAAGTCCTGCAAGCGGTATTTCAATTGCTTACGATGCATTTTTTCTTTGCGACTGAGCTGTTCTTCCTTCCGGTTTACGGTAAGGACATCGATTTCCGTTTTCATATGATCCGCCAACTGTAGCAGTGGACTGAGGCGATGATCGCAAGTCAGCTCTTCATAATCTACAGCTAGTACTATGCGATTAACCTCTGTAAGAGCAGCGCCTTTGGGTAAAACGATTATGGGCACAATGGCATCTCTAACCACCGCCTCTGTTTTACTGCCCCAAAGTCGATCCAAACCCTTGGCACCCTTAGTGGCCATAATAACCAGGTCGCATTCTACCTTATCGGATTCCTGTAAGATCAGTTCTTTGGATATGGCGAAGTCCCAGCGGCATTCGTATTGTATTTCCTTTAATCCGGGGCAAGCCGCCACAAAATGATCAAAGGCTTCTTGGGTCGCCACCTTGTCGGCTGCTAAGGATTTACGCTTACGCTGTGCAGCATGCAATAGAACCAAGCGATTGTTTCCTTGCTTTAAAAAGGGAATCAATGCATTTAAGGTGTTAATACTGAGTTCGGAAAAATCAGTGGGATAAATGATTTGCAGGTTTTTCACGGTGTAGGGCTTAAATTCTATACGATATTACAAGAGAATGGCCGGGAATGGTATGACAAATGTCAGCTAGAGACAATTCTTACATAAGCTTAACTTCGTGGCAATCGAATGGTTGAAAAATGCAGAAAACCTGGTCCTTTTGGGAACGTCAATATTATCCGCAACACTGGGACTTTATTGTAGTTGGTGGGGGCTTTTGTGGTGTATCACTGGCTTATCATTTTCAAAAGCAGAATCCCCGAGCCAGGGTTTTGATTCTTGAACGGGATATTTTGGCAGAGGGGGCCAGTTCTAAAAATGCGGGCTTTGCTTGCTATGGCACGGTAGGTGAGTACCAGTCCGATCTAAAGCTCATGGGTGCAGAAGCAGCCCTGAACTTAATAGAGCAGCGAATTAAAGGACTGGAGTTTTTAAAATTGCTGGTGGGAGAGGCTCAAATGTCCTGGCAACAATTAGGCGGCCGAGAGCTATACTTTCCAGACCAAAAGGAGGAATGGGAGGTAGCACAAGCTCATTTGGGAGATTTAAATAAAACTTTCAATAAACTCATTCAAGGCTCTTTATTTCAGTTAGATAAAGAAAATATAGTGCAAGGTTTATTGGGCTCTATTTACAGTCCTCTGGAAGCACAATTGGATCCTGTAAAAGCATTAGTGCAATTGCGGAAATTGGCCTTAGAATCAGGTGTGCGAATCTTAAATTCGGTTGAAGTTAAGGGGCTGTATTCTCATTCTGGAGACTGGCGATTGGAAAGCAATCAGGGCATTTGGCAGGCGGCACAAGTGGTTTTTGCCACCAATTCCTTTGGAGTTCCGGCTTATGATTTGGATTTGATACCGGCCCGCAATCAGGTCCTGGTGACCCAGCCCTTTGTCCATGGTTTAAAACCCGGGAATTACCACGCCCGTGAAGGCTATATCTATTTTAGAACGATTGGAAATCGCTTGTTAATAGGCGGCGCCAGGCATTTAGCTTTGGAAGCTGAGACTACTTCCCAAATGGGTTTGACCAGTACTATTCAAGACTATTTACGACAATTCCTTACGAAAGACCTGGCAATGGGAGATCAATGGAAAATTGAAAGCCAATGGTCGGGAATCATTGCTACGGGAAGTTCCAAAGAACCACTAATGCAGGCATTAGAGCCTGGCTTGTGGTATTGTGGTCGTTTTGGGGGTATGGGCGTAGCTCTGAGTACCCAATTTGCCGCTGATGCCCTTAAAAGCTTAGAGGGAAATTAAATTATTCTTTACCGCAAACATGGCCAGGCCAACCCGGGAGCGTACGTCGAGCTTTTCAAATAGCTTGGCGCGATAGCCATCAATAGTTTTCTCGCTTAAGCACATCTGGTCAGCAATTTCCTTGTAGGTGAGTTCAGAACAGGCCAATTCCAAAAAGCGCATTTCCTGATCACTAAGCTTGGCGCCTTGATCTTTATCCGGAAAACGAATGGCATGCACCAGTTTACCGGTAAGATTATCGGTGTAATGGAAGCCGTTTTGATATACCGAACGAATGGCAGCTTGTAATTCTTCAGGCTCAACATCCTTATTTAAATAGCCATTTACACCGGCCTTAAGCATGCGAATCAAGGAATTTTCATCATCCTTAATGGTCAGCATCAAAATTCCTAAACCCGGATAATCTTTTTTCAGTGCTTTTGTGGTTTCATGGCCATCCATAATGGGCATATCAAAATCCAGGACCACTAAATCGGGTAGGGGATTGGCGGCTAGTTGAGCGAGAAACTCCTTACCATTCGCCGCTTCCATAACCACTTTAAACTTCGAATCAACCTGATGAATCAAGGTTACCAGGCCCTTGCGAAAAAGGCTATGGTCGTCTACTACGGCGATTTTGATGGTGCTGTTACTGCTCATATTTGTTTCTTTAGTTGGATGCTTACACGGGTGCCTTGATTGGCCGCGCTTTGAAAATCGTAGCTGGCGCCAATCATTTCACAGCGCTCTTTAAGGTTTATCAAACCGTTACCGCTTAATCCGCGTTCCGGATCCTTCAGTTTTTCGGCTGGAATTCCCACACCATTATCCTTGGCCACCAGGCGAATCTGTGGACCTTCACCTTCCAACATGAGGGTAAAGGTATCTGCCTGAGCGTGTTTAAGGGTATTATTTAGTAGTTCCTGGAACATGCGATAGAGGAAGATGGCTGAGTTAGGGGGGAGATTTTGATTTTCGTAACGATTATCAAAGATAATTTTTAGGGCGCCCGAACGACGTACTCGATCCAAATCCGATTCAATCATTTTCACCAATCCTTGCTTGGCCAGGGTTTCATTGGAAAGGGAAGAGGAGAGGGCGCGGATATCACCAATCAGGTTTTTCAGTAGGTCTTTGGATTCGTCGATATGTTGTTGATCCTTCTCCTCCAGATTTTTAGAAAGGAGGTTCAGGTTGATCTTAATTAAGGAAGCGATCTGTCCCAAATTATCGTGCAGGTCGCGGGAAATGTTTTTCAGGGTTTGCTCCCGAATCTCCACTTCAGTTTGCAAGAGCGCTTGGTGCATGGCTTGCCTCTCTAACTGGAATTCGAGTTGGGAACGCCGATATAAGATAACTACGATTATGATAAATGCTATCAAAGAAATAGCCAGGGCTGTTCCTAAAATGATGAATATCTCAACGCTGTCAATCGTCATTTTTCGGGGGCTTGTTTTCGGCGTTTAAGTACACACTGAGCAGGTAAGTAAGGTAAAGGATGTAATTCAATATCCGAATAAGGTGATGCATCCAGGAAGGGTGACCATGCACGGCATCCAACAACCATTGGTAAAGTCCGAAAATTAAAAAGGTACCCGCCCAAAAGAGCAAGTTGCCACTGGCAAACCAGAAATCACCAATACGAAAAAGAGAAAGTTCTGAGGGTTTTTTCAAAATTTGGTAAAAAAGGTAAAGGCTACCCATGATCATTAAAATGCTTAAAATACTCAGGTTTAAAGAAGGAAAGCTGAATTTCCCCTCATAAACATTAAAGCTGATAATGCTTGAGCCTACCGCAAATAGAAAACCGATTAGCAGGGCTACAATGCCCCCTTTTCCCCTTGATTTAAATAGATAATAGAAAATGAAGCCATAAACCAAACTTTGGGCTGGAATCAAGGTGTGGTAAAAAGGAAAATTACTCTTATTGAGTAATACTGCGGCCTTGGCGCCGATTTCCGAAATTAAAATCATCAGACATAGGACCACCAAATAACGATAGGCCTTGTCTAAATTCCTAAATCGATAAGCCCCTAACCCAATGATCGACAAGAGTATGATCACGTAAAAAAGGTATCCCGGATTAATGAGCAATGCCATTGTTCCAGGATACCAGGGGGGGAAGGAAGTACTGTTAGCTAATATTCCCATTAAGGTCTATAAATGGGCATCTAGATTTGCGCAATTAGAAGGACAGGGCTCCAAATATTCATAAGCAGGATCACAAACTAATTTTCCATCATCATCTACTCCAGCTAAAACCATGGTAAATTGCTGTACATCTGTATCTCCGCGTAAGGCACAGATCATAAAGAGCTTTTTGATATTGTGGTCTGGATTATTAATAATGTTTAAAACATGCTCCGCATCCACCATTAAACCTTTAAGCTTAGCTCCACCAGCAGTGGGGATAAAAAGGCTGTCATCATTTTGGTAATTAAGGATCATCGGAACCGCTTCGGTGGTCCAGTCTTCAATTTTCTTTGACATCGAGTAGTTGTTTAGTGATTGTTATTCGAGAGTAAAAGTAAAGGCCATCCTCCAAAACACAAGGCCTCAAAGATGAATCGGAGGATTATCCTTTTTAAGACGGGGGATTTTCCCTCAAGATACAGGCTTTCTCCTCTTGAATAGCCATTATGCACTATGCAACTTTGAATCGTCGAAACATTAGTGCTTTAACAATGGAAACCCTTAGTCAAGTTTTACATCAAGTTGAAGAGGTAAATAGTGTGAAACTGCACTTTAAAGATTTGCCTCAACGCGAGCTCCGCATTTCTGCGGTAGGGCAGTGTACTGCTGAGGGATGGGTGCCTCCCAAATTAAAGCTCCGTTCTTATGATTTCCCTCCCATTGATGGGATTTACGATTTCGACTTTATCGCGCAAGCGCCAAAAGCTCTAACTCCAGGCTTGGTAGAAGCGGTAATTGCGGTTTATAAGTGGAGCAATTACCCCGAGAATCTACGTGGGATCCGTATTCATGGATCCGAAAACAGCCTGCTTAAAATGATACAATTATGAATGCCATTGAGAAGATTAAACAACTCGATCCGCGTACCCTTAAGAATGTGAAATACGTTGTTTTTATTGGTTTAGCCTTAGTCTGGTTGGTGCTTCCCTGGATACTGAATTAAAGCTGTGTACTCGGATTGTTGTTTCGATTAGCCACCTGTGTAAACGGGTGGCTTTTCTTTTGGGCTTCATTTAAGCTTAAGGAAGCTCGAATAGATAGCGCTCACAATTATCCCGACTCATCACCGTCATCCATTGCGATAATTGGTTTTGGGCCTTTTGGTACAATTCCGATTCACGGGCTTCACGCTCGGTCATATAGAAGTCGGTACCAAAGAGTACTCTTTCGCTCAGGGCTTTTCCTTCCTGATCTGCACTTCGCAGCCAATCTTGAATCTCATCGCGCACCTTTTTCTCATCCAGCTTGGCCAGGGTATAGGAGATGTCGGTATACAGATTGGGGAAGGTCAACATGAGCTCCTTTACCAGGCTGGCCCAATTATAACCATCCAGTTTGATGATCTCATTATCGGTCTCTTTTTCAGGATTCATCAATTCAATCTGATCATCGCCACCCATATGGGCCAGGCAAATTTTAAGCTTGGGATATTTCAGCATCACCGGAATATAGTTTTGAGGATGCCCAAAGAGATCGCAGGCCAAATCATTATCGCCGTAATCGTTATTCTTAATCCAGGAGGGATTTTGACTGTAATAGCGTTCTATGCGAGCGTGTATTTCGGATTTTGCTTTAATGAATTCGGGAGAGGCCGAATCTTCAGGTTGAATCATTTCCACCTCATGCGGAATCAAACTTTCGATGGAAGGTCCTATATACTGGGATCCTACCCGGGTACAATGACTCATGATCGGAATGCCCTCCTTTTCGGCATAGGCATACATTTCATCCAAACGGGGATCGAAAGGGAAGAAGCCCAGGGCTGGATACATCTTAATGCCGGCAAAATAAGGACGTACCATGCCCGTTTCCGGACTGCGCATGCCATTCTCGAAAAACTTCTTCATCCAGTTTACCATTAACTGCCCGGCATGTCCACGCGGATCTACGCAAACAAAGGGAAAGAATTGATCTGGATAGTATTTTTTGATTTGCTTCAATTCCTTCAATTGGGTATTGAAGTTTTTGGGTGGTCGACCCTTGTCATCCATATGATCCATGTCGAGACTAAGGCCAATTAAGCGACATTGTGGATCGTATTTCTGCGCTACAGAAAGGGCATCACGGTAAATATCCAATTGTCGATTGGTGGTACCTACTTCCAGAAAGGAGATGTATTTATTGACACTGCCGCGGTCTTTACCTTTTTTATTAGCGCCCCATTTCGCAAGTTGACGGATAATGCCGCGGGTAAAGCGCTTGTCGATTATGCTTTTAAAGGTTTTGGGATGCTTGCGCACAAAATTGGAGGTTATGATGCGCAGGAAATTATCGGGGGCACATTCGGTATTAAATACGTGAATGTGAATATTGGTAAATGGAGCTCTAGCCATGATAATCGAATTAAGCGTTGGTATTTTCTGCAGGTTTCTTGCCGGCACGGCGGATATTGATCAGGCGCACCAATACCTCGAACCAGAAGGGGGCACCGAAACTGAGCATGTAGCCAGTGATAATTACGCCAATCAGGTATTTAAGCACGGTCCAAAAATTGGGATGCTGGTTTCTTTGGTATTGATAATCATCTTCCAAAGCTTTTTGGGCCTTAGCATCCAATTTGGGCTTTTCGAATGCAAACCAGCTGAGCGGAGCGCTTTGTAAAGACCAGCCCATGGGAACCTTTTGTTCTTCCAGATAATGCAAGATCTGTTGTGATTCTTTAAATCGCTCTTTGCCCACCGAATCCAGGCGAGCTTCCATAGCTGCCAGTACTTGATTGTTTTGGGCAGCATTGGAATCCTTTGGCTCATTTAATAGGCTGAGGAAATGCTGGTAATCGCCTTCCGCGAAAGCACCTTTAGCCTCCAGGGCCATGGCTTGCTTCTCGAGATTAGTGCGTAGCTCAGAATCGCTACTGAGGCTTTTTACTAAATGCAGACTATCGACATTTAAAGCTATGGCCACTACAAAGCCGAAGAAAACGAATTTGCTTTTCTGTTTGGTTTTATACCAACCGCTAACTCGGTCCATATAGGCATTATACCATTCTTCAAGCAAGGACTTCAGTTTGGGATAATCGTTTTTCGATTTTTGATGAAAGGAGTGGAGTAGTTCTTTGAGTGGACTGTGTTTCATTTCTGCCACACCCATCTGAAAGCGCAATAGCGGATCATCAATAGGAGTGGGCGTTTGGTCGGAAGCCTCGAAGGCTAGTTTCTTTAAGTCAGGATCCTTATTGCGATCTATAATCAGATCATCTTCCGCTTGTTGCCCAATTAAATCAATCAGGGCCTCGGCAAACATGCTGCTGCTGATGTACTGGGGAGGCCTTTGATTTTTGCGGTTTTGCATCCCGCCAATCATCGGATGATTGTAGAGGAGGAGACCGTATTGCGCATTTAGGGGATCATCGAGCATCTGATTGATAGCTTCGCGTAAAAGCTTGCCTCTTTCTTTTACATAATGGTTTCGCCATTCCACCAGAATGGAAACCAGAACGCTTAATAAAACATAGATAAAGCCCAAGGCAATGAGGACACTAAGCAAGGAGGAGGAAAGAAATTCCATAGCCTTTTAAATTGGTTAAACGAATTGCAAATCAGGGATTTAATATCGGAATTTAATCGCAAAAGGCTAAAGGGGAAAGTACAATCAGGAAATATCCAGAAGGGGATACAGGGATTTTCCCCCTGTTAAAAAAGGAGCTGTTTCACGTAATTAGTAGATGCTAAATTTTTGATCCTGAAAAGACTCGGTCCAAGGACTAAGATTTTTAAGGGATTGCTGACCGAAACCAATCCAAAGCCATGAATTCAAGCAAAATTTCACAGTTACTAATCCTGCTGCTGTTCTTTAGTGGGAGTTTAAATGCCCAGAGTACTGTCAATCGATTAAGTGATGCCCGTCTCAATGCGATTCTTAAAAGCGAGAAGAAATTCTCCATTGATGTATTAGGCAGTGGCAATATTCAAAGCTCCTTTGATGATGGCAAGGATATTCCGGCCAGCACTGGAGTAGGGGTGCACCTTACGAAATACTTTTCTCGGGATAGCTTGGATGCCAATGGAAATCCAGTAAAAGACGGTAATGACATTTACCAGGTAAATGCTCCCTTTAATCTCCTGGGTCTGAAGTTCTATAAGATAGAATTAGACGCCAATATCAATATTGCTTCTACGGTAGACACCCTTTCCGCTAATTTCAATAAAGGTAATCTGCAGAATCAAAGGGAATTTGGCAGTGCTATTTTAAGGCCTATTATTTCCGGACAAGCAGTAGAGATCTCTTTAACCGGCTATTTTCAAAACACTTATTTGGGTATTCTCAGTGGCGTGCATTTCGAGTACATCAGTTCTAATCGGAACTGGCTTTTGATGGACAGCCTGCAAGCTGCCAATCGCCAAGCCAGTACCACTATGTTACGCGCTGGTCTCTTTCATGATTTTATCCCCGCCGAAAGTCGGGATGACTATGCCGTAACCATGGGCCTGGCCTTTGGTTACAATAGCATTTCTGGGGACATCGCCCTAGATAATACCAATAGCATAAACCTTCGTGATAAAATACTGGGCACCGATCAAACCTATTTCTTCGCTACCGAGCTATCGCTGGGCTTTCGCCTGCACAATTTAAAAGCCGACTTCGCATATTCTTGGATTCCCTCCGACACGGACATTTCCGGCTTTACCGGCTCGCGCTTTGTTACGCGAATCACATTTGTGGGAGGATTTGGATTGGATATGGGGAAGGGGAGGTAGAAAATTTTCAATGACAGATTTCAGTATCATACTGTCATACAGTATCAATAATACTGTCAAATTAGAGGGTTAACTGACAGTGTGTCTTTTGTTTTAATTGTAACTGAGGCACCCACAAATTCTGCGAATCCCTGTAATAACATAGATTTAACATATATTCTAATAAGGAATGTGAATAAAGTGTTGTATGCCTTCGGTATTGCGGCATGAGTATTGTCTAAAAGCAATCAGTCGCTACAGGAGCGACTGATGCTTTTTAGATTAGGCAATAAGATTTGACGGTCCATATGCCTACTCGGATTGAAGGCTGCAAAAGTAAGCACATTAATGGTTTGTGCAATTCTTTCTCTCCTTCCCTTAGCATTCGAACTTCTGTAAAGACCTTGAAGGAAAGTCCTTCATGAATTTGTATATCCCAAAATCTAAATTAATGGGAAAGAATCAGCATGTCGTACCATTTGGTAATGAGTGGGCGATTAAAGGTGAGGGTAACCAAAAATTTACCAAGATTACTAAAACACAGAAAGAAGCCATAGAGGCTGCTAGAGAAATTGCAATTCATCAAAAATCCGAGGTAGTTATTCACGACAGGAGTGGGAAAATCCGAGATAAGGATAGTTATGGTAATGATCCTTTCCCTCCTAAAGACAAAAAATACTAGTAATGGAATTGGAATATTATCAGAAGACAGCTGCAGCCACCATCCAGGACAATCCAACTACCGAGGAGATGAATGAAGTCATTCCGTTTTTAGGTATTGTTAGGGAAGCTGGTTCAGTCTTAACTGAATTGAAAAAGAAAATTAGAGATGGTAAATTTTATTATGGATTTAATGAAAGGATAACAGATGAGTTGGGTGATGTCCAATAGCATGTTTCCTTATAAGATATTGGATCAGGGTGTTAATGAATTTTCGATTACTTTATATATCATTAAATGATATAATTTTAATTCATTTCATAGGTTTGTAGCCGAAAGATTATATTGACATGAATCGTATCAAAGAAGTATTAGAAGAAAAAGGAGTTAAGCAAACCTGGCTTGCTGATAGGCTTAATAAAAGCTACAACATGGTCAACTCTTATGTGCAGAATAGGAGGCAACCAAGCTTAGACGATTTATATAAGATAGCGGAAATATTAGGAGTTGAAGCGAAACAGCTTTTAGTAGCAGGAATCAGAAAGCCTAAGACAGAAACTGCTGATAATACAACTGCTCAAACTGTTAAAGTACCTCTTTTGGGAGAAGTTGCGTGTGGTACACCAATTTTTGCAGAAGAGAACATTGAAGCATTTATTCCTGTATCGGATAAACTTATTAAATCATCGTATCGCTATTTTATATTGAGGGCATCCGGTGATTCAATGGATGATGCAGGTATTAACGATGGAGATTTAGTCTTGATTAGACAGCAACAGATTGCGAAGAATGGAGATAAAGTAGTTGCTCTTATTGATGATGAAGCTACCATAAAGGAGTTTCAGAATAATGGAAATATGATCGTTTTGAAACCAAGGTCAAAAAACAGTAAACATCAGCCGATAGTTCTAACTACTGATTTTAGAATACAAGGCGTAGTAGAAACAGTAATATCTTTATAAATAATTAAAATTTAGTATAAAATGAAAATTGAAGCAATTAAACCCGGACCTAAACCCAAAAAGCAAGATGGGACCCTAGACAAAAGAAGAAGAGATAACAAAAATACGCCAGGTAACAAACCTTCATTAAAACCAAGTAAATCAACTAAGAAGAAATAATCTTCAATTTAAAAGGTAGATTTTTTTAGACTTAATAATATAAATATTTAATTAAAGCTTAATAAAATGGCAGGAAAAGAAGATGCTCCAGGACAGAATAAAGAATACAACATTATTGTAAATGCAAGAGATAAGGTCTGGAATGAAAAGAATATCTCTTATGATGATGTTGTTATCCTTGCTTTTGGTTCAATCTCCAATGATCCAAATGTAATTTATACTGTTGTATATAAAAAGGGAGATAATAATAAACCAGAAGGAACAATGGTTAAAGGCGATAGTGTCAAAGTTAAAGATGGAATGAGATTCAATGTTACACAAACTAATAGATCATAGTCCAGATTTAAAACGTTTAAGAGACGAAGGATATGAGATCCAAATCAGAGGAGCTCATGTCCTAATTGGTAATATCCCATATGTTAACTCAAATAAAGGAATTGAATTTGGAACAATTGTAAGTGAGTTGACTATTGCTGGAAACAAAGCTGGAAAGCCGAATAACCATGTGGTATTTTTCATAGGTGAACAACCTTGTCATAAAGATGGAACAGAAATAGCCGCTTTGATTCATGGGAAAAATAAAACAAAATTGGCCGATGGTATTGAAATAGATAGGTCTTTTTCAAATAAACCATCAGGAGGTTATACAGATTATTATCAAAAGTTTACGACTTATATTAAAATTATCAGTGCTCCTGCACAATCCATAGATAACTCTTTAACTGCACAAACATTTAAACTTATCGATTCCGTAGAAACTGATTCGCCTTTTAATTATCCTGATACTAATTCAAGTAGGGCTGAAATTGTTTCAATTAGTGATAAACTTAAAAATCAAAAAATTGGAATAATCGGAGTAGGGGGTACTGGATCGTATTTATTGGATTTTATAGCTAAAACGCCTGTTGATCAAATCCACATATTTGATAATGATGAATTTGTATTACATAACGCCTTTCGTGCTCCTGGAGCTCCTGACTCTTCGGTATTGAAAGAGACTCCTATAAAAGTAAATTATTACTGCGAAGTTTATGGAAAAATGCATAAAGGGATTGTGCCTCATCCTGTTCTGGTAACGAAGGATAATCTAAGTGAGTTAGATCAACTGGATTTTGTCTTTATATGTGTAGATAACGGTCAGTCTAAAAAATCAATAATAGATCATTTAATAGAGAGAAAAAAGAATTTCATTGACGTTGGAATGGGTATTGAAATTACAGATGACAATTCCCTGTTAGGTCTTTTACGTATTACCTCCGGTATATCAGAAAAAATGGATCATATTTTAACAAAAGATAGAATACCATTTGTTGACGGAGAAGAGGAAGATGAGTATAGTAAAAATATTCAGATAGCAGAATTAAATGCATTGAATGCTGTATTAGCCGTAATTAAATGGAAAAAGCATTGTGGCTTTTATCATCAGGCAGAAAATGAGAAACACAGTCTATACTCAATAGACGATAACTCGATTATTAATGAAGACATTGAATCATAAGTTTGTAGATAAAATACCGGAAGAAATAGAAGAGGGGATATTATATGTTTCAATTCCATACGAAACGGCTATTCATAAATGCTGTTGTGGGTGTGGTAGCGAAGTAGTTACACCAATATCACCAACAGATTGGATAATAACATTTGATGGAGAATCAGTTACTCTGGATCCATCAATTGGAAGTTGGAGTTTGGAGTGTAGATCACATTATTTTATAAGAAAAAATAAAGTCGTTTGGTCCAGCTCTTATAGTCAAGAAGAAATTAAACGTGTTAGGAAAAGAGACACTGAGGATAAACAGGACTATTTTAAGGATCGTCAAGAAGTAGAGGAGCAACCTTTAATTGTAAATACTGAAAAAACTACAGAGCCAATCAAAAGGGAAACTGGCTTCTTGGCTTGGGTTAAAAACTTATTCAACAAATAATTTATTAAATGGAAGACGGAATTAGCCTTGATCATATCTATAATTTAAGAAAAAAATTCACAATACTGGGATTGACAGGTGAAACTGGATTTGGCTGTTCAGAAGTCACAGCTTGTTTGATAAATGGTTTTGGTAATGGTGATAATTTTGAAAATCCTATCGAAATATTTAAACGGTTTAAAAGGAGGCCTATTCATAATGCGTTTAGGAAACACCGAATCGTATACAATTATGCAAAAGAAAATTTCAACCCATTTACTGAAATAAAATACAAGCATGTTATTTCACTTTTTTTACTTGAACATAATCTAAAAGAGTTAGTTGATTTTGTTAAGTCAAAAAGTATGATAGATGCTTTTCATTTATGTGGTTTAAAATATCAAGAATTGGTTAATCAAGCAAAATTTGACAGGAGTTTTTCTAATGATTTCAAATCTTATTCCGACCAGTTCAAGTCGATAAAAATTGCCGATATCAAAAAGCATGACAAAAGTAAATGGTTAGATCTCTACGATTTTTTCTTTGATCCTAATTTCCAAAAATTCAGTGATAGACTTCACACTAATCTTGGAAAAAACTCTATGGATCATGACGGAAGGTTTACTGCCTTAAATTACCATAAGTTCATACAGGAAATTTGTAATAACCTTAGAAAAACAGGTGCAGCTTTTAACAATAATCCCGTCACAAGTTTTGATAAAATATTTACAGTTGTTGAGCGTATAAATAAGTTGATAAAAAGTCATCGTTATAAAAAAGAGGATACGGATGGAGAGACTCAAATTGTAATTAATTCTTTGAAAAATCCTCTTGAAATAATGTTTTTCAAGCAACGTTATTCTGCGTTTTATGCAATTGCTGTTAATAAGGATAAATCAATTGGTGATTATAAACCAAAATATAACTCTGCGGATGATGAACTTATTAATAATGTTCTCAATGTTGAATATAATGGGGGGGGGGGGAAACAAGGAATTCTATAAGCAGAAGGTCTCTGAATGTTTGCAGTTAGCAGATATTCATTTAAGTAACATTTCAAAAAAAGAGGCATTCGAAAAGAATGAAGAACTTTTTAGCTGGAAAGAAGAAGATGAGGAGGAAAAGACGATAGAATCTAAATCGAAACAAACCATAAAAAATACGCTCCCTTATTTTAGCTTAAAGGATCAGATACTAAAATTTGTCACATTAATTGATCATCCCGGAATTGTTAGTCCTTCACCCGAAGAAAGATGTATGCAATTAGCCTATTCGGCAAAACACAATTCAGGTTGTATCTCACGGCACGTAGGAGCTGCTATTACTGACCAAGAATTCTCGATAAAAGCAGTTGGATGGAATAATACACCAGCAGGACAAGTCCCATGTTCATTAAGAAATGCAAATGATCTTGTGGATCCAAATCCATCAACAGGTGACTTAGGTGCTTTCACGGCTTATGAATTGGGAACTGATCATAATCTCTCAAAAGAATATCAAGAATTTAAAAAGGTATTGAATGAAAATTTTGATACAACGACAAATCAAAATGCCAAATTATTAAATGGACGGAATACTTGTTTTTGCTTTAAGTCGTTAAAAAATTCAATATCCGAAGGAAAGAATCAAGTGCATACACGTTCGTTACATGCTGAAGAAAATGCCTTTCTCCAGTTGACTAAGTACGGAGGAACAGGAATAAACAATGGTATTTTGTTTTCAACTGCAAGCCCTTGTGAATTGTGTTCAAAAAAAGCTTATCAACTTGGTATAACCTTAATTTATTATATCGACCCCTATCCGGGAATCTCAAAATCCCAAATTTTATCATCAGGAGATAAGCCAATTGAAGTTCGTCTATTTAATGGAGCAATAGGTAGTGCTTATCATCAATTATACCAACCAATTATGCCATATAAAGATGAATTAGGGTTATTGCTTAATCAAAATATTAAAGACAAGACAAGTCAATTGCAGGCAGAGAATGCTGATTTGAAAATGAAAATTGAAGAGTTAAAGAAAAAGATTAATTGAAATAACGATATTAATAGGCTGCAACAACCAAGTTCGGGAATGATGGAAATTAATCATAGCGAATAGAAAAGATCGGTATCAGGAAAGAAATGTCTGCTAGTGGTTGCTGTGAACAGGAAAATGCTTATTAATTCATAAATGGCGTCTGCATGACGGCAGCTAGGTTAAACTAAACTTCCTTTGAGTTGCTTAGAAAATTTCTTCCGGATAATTCTCTGGAATGTTGAATATAAAAAGGGCTTTCTTGTAGAGCTATTCACCATATTGCCGAGGACAAGGCAAGTAAGGAACGATGGCGGACTCAGTGTTAATTAATTAGTTAAACACATTAACTCAATATTGTTTTACTCATAATTAATATTATGTCAAATAACATTTTCAAAAAGAAAGGAGATCCTCAAAATCTCCTCTCCTGAATTCTTATTCGCCCATTACAGCTTTCGCCTTATCGTACATCTCTAAAGAACGATACACCTGACTCAAAGCAATCTTCACTTGTTGGTCTTCGCTGTTCTTTTTATAGGCTTTCTCTAAATACGGTAATGCCGTTTTAAAGATTTCATTCTTCTGCTTTTTGTAAGCATTGTATTTCTTGGTGGCATTGTATGGTAAATCATTCATCTTGGCTACCACAGCGTTGGCGCTGTCGATATAGATGATACTGGTCATATACAAGGCATCGGTATAATTGGAATCAATTTCCAAGGTCTTCTCATAAGCGGCCAAAGCATCGTTGGTACGCTTCATCTCATTCTGCAGAATCACACCTTTATTGTAATACATCAAAGGATTGGTGGGATCAGCTGCAATGGCTTTGTCCAGGTTCGCTAAGGCTTTGTCGTATTCCTGATTGTCGAAGAACAACTGTAATTCGGCAATAATCAAGTCTAAATTCTGTGGAAATTTAGCACGGCCTTCCTGGATGGTTTTGGTATATCCAGCGGTATCGCCTTCAGCTAAGGATAAATAGGCTACGGTTTTGTAGAGATCCGGACGAATATCGCCTTCAATCGTAGGATTGGTTACCTGACCGTTAGTTACAAACATTTCCATTTGTTGGGCGCTGGCAAAGTCCATGGTGTCCCCTTTCTCCACTGATACTGCATAAAAACGCGTACCGTGGTAATCCATATTTAAAAGGTCCTTGTAAATCGGAATGGCCTTTTCATTGGCTTTCATGTTTTGAGCCATCAAGGCAGCATTATAATACATGCTGGTGTCGATGCTATTCATGAATTTCTTCTTCATCTCATAAGATTTCAAGAAATCAGTATAAGCACCTTCGTAATCCTTATTCTGGCTGGCCTGAATTCCACGGTTTGCAAAAGAGGCCGATAGTGCAGTTAATTGTTGTTTGGCGTCGGAAGTGTAGCGTTCCTTACCGTTTTTTTTCTCCAATTCGAGCAATTGGCTAAAACCTTCTACCGCTTTATCAAGTGCATTAGCATCTAAACTTTTGATCGCTGGATCCTCACTGATGTGCACCCGATAATTGATTAAGCCCTTGTAATAATAAAACTTGGCTAAGTCTTTTTCCCGTACATCAGATAGTGATTTACCGCTGATAATGGCCTGAGCTTCATCAATGTAGCCCTTTGCGGCGTCTAATTCGTTATTACGGTCTATGGCAATAACGGCTGATGAAATAATAGGCTTCTCCTGGGCTATTGCGGAAAAACCGATTAACATCGCTCCTAGAAAAATAAGTCGTTTCATGTTGAATTTGGCTTTAAATGCAAAACTAGTATTTATACTATTTTAAAAAGGCTTCGTGCTAATTTAATGCCAAGTCTATCTTTGCAGGCTTAAATCAAAACAATACCTATGAAATGGGATATCCAAACTGTAGACTTTAAAGCTACAGAAGAGTTGCTCTCCTTTACTGAAGAAAAAGTAAGTGGATTGCACAAGTACTACGATCAAATCGTAGGTGCGGAAGTTTACCTGAAACTGATTCAGGACGAAGCGAATCAAAACAAAAAAGCAGAAATCAAACTGAATATTCCCGGTAATGATCTCTTCGCTGAAAGTCACGACGCTTCTTTCGAAAAAGCCGTGCATGATGCAGTTGACAAGCTTAAAGGTCAAATCCGTAAGCTGAAAACCAAATTGCAAAAGCACTAATCCCCTCTCCTTTCATGCAGTTCCTCTTCGCCGCCAAGGATGGTTTTCAATACAACCGCACCTATATACTGGCCGAAGGTTTAAAGGAACTGGGGCATGATGTACAGTATTACAAGATTCCCGAACGCCAGCCGAAATACGGCCAGGTGCTTCGGGATCTTAGTTTAAAGGCCGATGTGGTTCTGGTTCCACCCTTTCGTCATCGTGACTTGAGCTTTGTGCGTCGCTATGCCCAGGCCCCAGTGGTTTTTGATCCACTTATTTCGCGCTACCTCACCAAAGTGGTCGACTATGGCCATTATTGGAAGGCTCCGCAAAAATGGTGGATTGATTTTCGAGATTTTAGAAATTGTGATCTCCTCCTGGCAGATACCGCTGCCCATCTGCAGTATTTTGAGAAAACCTTGAAACTCCCCTCTTCCTTGCCCAAGGCCGTAGTTCCCGTAGGGGTGCATTTGGAAGAATTCCCGGCCCATTATCCTGCTGATACAGGAAATATGGAAGTAGGCTTTTATGGCACTTTTGTGCCCCTTCAGGGAGTTTTAACCATCATTGAGGCTCTAGGCCTGCTTAAGGACGAGAAAGGCCTTAATTTTACCTTACTAGGAACCGGTCATCAATATGAGGAAGCGCGGCAATTGGCTGCTGATCGCGGATTATCCCTGGATATTTTCAAAGGCTGGATTCCCTACGATAAATTAGCCGCGCAGATTGCCAAATTCGATCTGTCTCTGGGCGTTTTTGGTGAATCGCTTAAAGCTGATTTGGTAGTACCCAATAAGCTCTATCACTATGCAGCCTCCGGCAAAGCCATCCTCACCAAGGATAGTCCGGGCTTACGCGAAGTTTTTGAGCCTGGTACAGATGTGCATACAGCAGAATCTAATCCGCAAGCTATCGCTGATAAAATTCGCTATCTACGCGATCATCGCGCTGAATTAAGCGCCTTAGGGCACAAAGCCCGCCTAAAGATGGAAGCTTCCTACAGCAAAGCCGCTATTGCGCAGCGTCTGGTCGATGCGGTACTTAAACTCTAATCCCGATCGAGAATAGCCTTAATATTGGGCTTAAAGTATTGATCACTTTTCAGCACCTTACCGTCTTCTCGGTAAATCGGTTCGCCATTGGCATCCAATTTCGACATATTACTGCGCTGAATTTCGTCAAATACCTCTTCAATTTTATCCTTCATACCATGACTTAAAATGGTACCGCATAAGATGTAGAGCATATCGCCCAGGGCATCGGCAATTTCCACCAAATCCCCATTCTGAGCGGCTTCCAGGTATTCTTCATTTTCCTCCCGCATTAATTTATAGCGCAAGAGCTGCGTTTTTTCATCAATATCGGCAGTGGGTGCATAACGGTTTTCAATGCGAAATGCATTGTGGAAGGCTTCAACGGCGGAAATTTGCTTTTTCATGGTTTACTTTGCAAAAGATTTAGTCTTATGGAAAATATCACTACCGGTCACTGGATTTTCGCCGGCATCTTTATGTTCGTATTTATTGGCTATCTGGTGTGGAGCTATCGCAAGGATCTCAAATTGCATAAACTCCATTACAATGGTAGTATATACGTTTTAATCGGTATTATCCTGATTCTCTTCTTGTTCTATATTTTCAAGCGCTTCCTTTAGTCGCCTTTCAGGTAAATGGTTTTCAGGTTGCAGAAGGAATGGATGCCCTCTGGACCCAGTTCGCGACCGTAACCGGAATTCTTTACCCCTCCAAAGGGTAAGCGCGGATCACTCTTTACCAAATCATTGATAAACACGGCGCCTTCTTCAAAGCGGGAAGCCTGGCTAAGCAGAAAATCGCGGTCCTCACCAATTAAGCTCAGCCCTAAACCATAGCGACTACCATTGCTAATGGCAATGGCTTCCTCAAAATCGGAATAGCTTAGTATTGAGGCGATGGGTGCAAATACCTCTTCTTTAAAAACGGTCATTTCCCGATTTACTCCACTTAAAATAGTGGGCTCCAATAGATTGCCCTCACCCTTCCCTCCTAGCTCTAATTTCGCACCCTGGGCCAGACTTTCTTCAATTTGACGCAAGGCATTGGCTTTTAAATCGGGGCGTGCTAAAGGACCAATACTAGTACTGGATGCTTTGGGATCACCAATGCTATAGGTGGAAAACACAGCTTTCAATGCCTGGATAAAACCTGCGTACAAAGATTCATGTACTAAAAAGCGCTTGGCAGCAATGCAGCTTTGTCCGGCATTTAATAAACGTGCACTGGAGGCTAATTCAGCGGCGGCCTGCACCTTAGCACTGGAATGAAGGATAAAGGCATTGGATCCACCTAATTCCAAAACCTGAGGCTTTAATTCACGGCCAGCAATCTCAGCTACCGTGCGCCCGGCTTTTTCACTACCGGTAAGGCTCACCCCTTTAATGCGTGCATCTTTAAGCAATTCGGCTACCGTCTCATTAGATAGTCGCACTGCAGAATAGGCAGCCGCTGGTAAACCAGCATCATCAAATAAATTCTGAAGATCATCAGCACTTAAATTGCAATTAGGTGCATGCTTCAACAAAACCCGATTTCCTGCTAAAATGGCTGGCACTGCAAAGCGGAAAACCTGCCACAGTGGGAAGTTCCAGGGCATAATGCCTAAAATCACTCCTAAGGCCTCATAGCGACGAATCGCCTGGGCATCACCCAAATCCAGATTTTGATCCGCTAAAAACTCGGGGCTCTTTTCATAATAGTAGTCACAAAGCCAGGCGCATTTCTCTACTTCAGCCTCCGCTTCCTTAAGCACCTTGCCCATTTCGTCGCAAATATGATCGGCCAATTCTGTTTTACGCTCACGTAATAGGCTAGCTAATTTCTGGACGGCCTTTCGGCGGATGGGAAATGAATATCGATCCTCTAAAGGGCTTAGACCCTGCGCAGTCGCAATTTTGGCTTCCAACTCAGCCGATGAATCTTCGGGGAATTCCCCTATAAGTTCTTGATTGTAAGGATTAATGCTCTTGTAAATAGCCATGATTAAAAACAAATTCACGTTCACTTTGGATCCGACCATTGGCTAAAGCATCCTGATTGAAATCCCCTTCGAATGCCAATATTCCACCTTTATATTCCTGTATACCATGGAGATGACTGAGGTCGCCAATATCATCAATGCGATATTTAATCTCCAGTTCTCCACTTTCTTTATTTGCTATCTCTTGCTCCATCAAAGCCAGATCTAGACGGCAATTGCCAAATTGCAGATCTCTAAATATAAGGTCGCGCAAATGGCTTTTGTTTTCAGGAATTAAATGATATAAGGCGGGATCTATCAATTCCCAGGCATCGGTGGCAACCAAATGCAAAGCTTCTTTTAAACCACGTCGATTAAGCTCCCGGGCCTTTCGGCGGAAGCGATCTCCAGGAAAATGCCCAGCTTCGAATAAAATATTGGGAATACCCATTTTCATGAGGTTATCTCCTAAAGCACGAGGATAAAATTCATCGCTATAACGTCCGAAATGCCCACTAAGACTGCCTTCCAGCTTTTGATGTATAGCGGCAATCATTTGCATACTTACCTTGCGCTCCAAACGAATACTTCGCTCTTCATCCGCCGAGGGTGCTAAAAAACTTAGGGTAGCACAATGCTCAGTAGTTCCGGCACTAAAAATATTTCGCTGATCATGCAGATTAAAAGCCCACTGAGGTTTAAAGGATTCCAGAAAATTGAAATAGGCCTTAATCTCAGCGCTGCAGCGCGCCACTGCATCTCGATTTAAATCAATACCCAGCGCATTGCGCCTTTGAAAACGCTCGGCCCCATCCGGATTTAACATAAGAATAAGGGCCACTTCGATTTTGGATTCCAGCGCCATTAATTCAGGGTCTGAAACTAAATCTTGTAGTAATTCGGCGCAAGCCAAGGTCGCAGTAGGCTCATTGCCATGCATTTGAGTCCAGGCAAATATGCGTTTAGGGCCTTTCCCCCAGCGAATCACCTTCAGGTCCCGACCTTCTTCGCTGTGGCCAATGGATGCTAATTGAAAATCCGAGTGATTTTCCACAAAAGCCCATACATCATTCAAGTGTTCGAGGCGTAACCATCGTCGCTCCGGAACCAAAGATTTAAGGCTAGTATTATTAGAGTTTTGACTAGAGAATTGCATAGTAGAAATCTATCAAAAAGGGCTGTAAACTCGCACTCTTACAAATAACGGGATTAAGATTAAGTTAAAGCTTAAGCCAATCCGCTTTTTACGCTTATTTTCGGACACTTAAACCGTTATAAAATGAAACGATTAGCATTTAGTATAGCTTTAAGTATACTATCCTTAACTATTGTAGCTCAATCTAATAAGGTTTTAAGCGGACCACTATTAGGTTATGCAGAAATGAAAGAAGCCCTAATTTGGGTACAGCTCCGCGATAAGGGCTCAGTTAAGTTCAATTACTGGCCCCAAAACAGTCCGGAACAAAAGCAAGAAACCGACCTGGTGAGCACCTCTGCTAATACCGGGAATACTGCCAAACTCTATCTACGCAATTTGGAGCCCGGCACCATTTACGAATACGAAGTAATGGTAGATGATGAAAATCAAGAATTTAAGTTCCCCCTTGAATTCGATACGGAGCCTTTATGGGATTTTCGCACCGATCCCCCCGCCTTCTCCATTGCTATGGGAAGCTGCACCTATATTAATGAGGAAGCCTATGACCGCCCTGGCAGTCCATATGGTGGCGATTATCAGATATTCAAAAGTATAGAGTCGCAAAAGCCAGACGCTATGCTTTGGTTGGGCGATAATATCTATTTACGCGATGCCGATTGGTGGACCCGCTCTGGATACATCCACCGCTACACCCATACCCGCTCTATCGAGGAAATGCAGGCTCTAATGGCCTCTTGTAATAATTATGCAATTTGGGATGACCATGACTTCGGTCCAAATGATGCCAGTGGCTCCTGGATACACCGCGATATGGCCCTGGAGATGTTTAAGCTCTTTTGGCCCAATCCCAGCTTTGGATACCGCGATATGCCCTGCACCTTTAGCACCTTTAATTACCGGGATTGTGATTTCGTGATGATGGATAATCGCTTTTACCGCTCTGAGCAAAGCGAGGAGCATCCTGAGCAGATTTTTGGCACCCAACAGATTGATCGTATGATTGACCTCCTAAAACAAAGCCATGCGCCTTTTAAATTTGTTTTGACTGGCGGACAATTCTTAAACTCTGCCCAGGTATTCGAAAACCATAGCAATTACGAAGAAGAGCGTGATTACATCCTCAAGCGCTTAAATGACGAGGATATAAAGAATGTAATCTTCATCAGCGGTGATCGTCACCATAGCGAAGTAGATAAATTACAGCTACCAAATGGAAATTGGGTTTATGAATTCACCGTTTCCCCTTTAACCAGTGGAGCGGCTCATCAGGTGAATGAAGAAAACGACTACCGCGTGGAAGGTTCTTTAATCCAGGAACGCAATTTTGCGGTAATGAACATCAGCGGAAAGCGCAAATCCCGCAAGTTGGTACTGATCTATTACAATAGCGAAGGCGAACAAATCTACTCCTGGTCCTTAAGTGAGTGATATACATAAGTAACTTCATTTGTCAACCCATGTCTTTAGTTATTGATTTTCAGTCACTTTACATACATTGATTAAAGCTTAGTTTAAGCTACTAAAAAAGCTTAACATTAACATTTTGAAAGACTTTATTACATTTGTGGTAAAGTCTTTTTTTATGGAAGAAATCGCCGCAAGAATAAAAGAGCTGATAGCAGATCAGGGTTTAAGTAATAAGGACTTCGCTCAGAGCATAGACGTTGCCCCCGCTATCATTAGCCACGTATTGAGTGGTAGAAATAACCCTTCTTTACATCTTATTCAGCAGATTACAAATGTATATACAAATGTAAATATCGATTATTTATTGAATGGTAAGGGCTCTATGTATGAAGATCAGCTATTAAGGGACAATAAGGCTAATGAGCCTCTAGGCAATGAGGCTGTTGAAGATGTAGATAGAGCTAAACAAGTAAGTAACGAAGAGGAAGCCGTCTACTCCTCTATTGGTTTACCTCCCGGTGCTCGTTATGTATCAGAACCCAGTGGTGCCCCTATCCCTAATGCCATGGACAGTCCTAAGGTCAACCCTAATACCGAACCTTCTGATAAACAGGAAGCTGAAGCTCGAAGTGAGAAGCAGAAATCCGAATTAACAAATGTATATACAAATGTTAATCAGGATGAAGGAAAGGAAATAGACCGTATAATCATCTTTTATCGCGACCGAAGCTTTAGAGAATACCGTCCGGAAGCTTGATTTTGCTTTAGGCTTCTTAACTTTGTACTCTCAAGTATTAAACATGAAGAAACAACTGATCTACCTAGCGATCCTATTTGTCCTTGCCATTGGCAGCCGTCTGATTGCCCCCTGGCCTAACTTTACCGCTATGACTGCGGTTGTTTTTACCGGCGGAATGCTCTTTGGCAAACGCTATCAGGCCCTCCTCTTCCCTATGCTTATTTTATTCGTAAGCGACTTTATCATTAACAATACCCTTTATTCTTATATGGGCTTTACCCTAATCACTCAGGGCGCTGGCTGGTTATATAGCTCTTACTTATTAATCGCTCTTTTAGGCGTATTAAATTTCGGCAGCTCTAAATGGGCTCACGTTGTGGTAGGTGGCATTAGCGGAACCTTATTGTTCTTCCTTCTTACCAATTTTGGCGTATGGTTAGGAAATCCTGCTTACCCACAAAGTTTTAATGGCTTAATCGGTTCCTATGTTGCCGGATTACCCTTCTTACTCAATCAAGTATTGGGAACGGTATTTTATGGCGTAGTAATCGTAGCGGCCTATCGTTTAACCGAAGGCAAGCCTGTCCTGGAGCGTATTAGAGCTTAGCATCCAGTTTACACCGATAAAAATTATTGAAAGCACCTCATAGGGGTGCTTTTTTATTGGGCATTGTACTGACGCAATTCTTGCTGCATCTTCCAGATAAAGGGATACCACTCTCTACCGCTGGCGGTATAGCTCATGTTTTCTTTAAAGGAGCCATAGTCTTTGCTTAAATGCTCTGCAAATGTCCCCACCGCAAAGCCATATTGCTCCACTCCAGGAACAATCTTAGCTGCATATTGCCAGGCAATAATCGCCATGGGATCCGCCAACAAAAAGGGAATGCCTCTTTCTGCCGCCCGGATAATTGCTCCACAAAGGGCTACCGTTTCAAATCCCCCGTAAAAACAGAGATTGGTAAAGGGATTATGACTAATGGGATGTTTTTTAGCCAATCGCTGTATTTCCTGCTCCACTTCCTGACCTAGCCAAGCCGGTAAATACTGAGTCCAGGCTTTGGCATCACTAATACTTAGGGCCCAGGCCAAAGCATAAACACTAAAGATTTGCCCTTCCCCCAAGCTGTGTAAAACCAGTAAATCTTTTTCTTGATAATGGGCTCTATCTACTAATTTCCGACCGCTGTAAAAGGCTTCAGCGAGCTCATCATCGGTCATAGCAGGATATGAACTAAAACTTTCGGTTCTAGCTTTTATCTTGCTATTAATTAATTTGTTATTGTGATTTAGCCAATAGCTGATATTCGACTCAAAAGCATAATCAACGCCCAGATCTACCCAATAATGTTGAAGGCTTAAATTTCCCTTCCATAGTTCGGGCATGGTCTCCTGCCGCATGGCTTCCATCAGAAATTCACCACTGCGAAATCGAGGCGTTGCAAATTCGGCATTAATACCATGATCACCGGCAAAGCTGAGAATATCAATATTCAGCAATTGAGCCTGCTTTTTCCCCTGAATTCGATTTAGCCAGCTGAAAAACTGAAAAAAAGCCCTGGGCTGAAAGTTTAATTTCTGCCCGGACTTTTCTGCTTGTATCTTTTCCTTTAGCTCCGCATTAAGCGGTTTTAAAGGTTTTAAATCAAAACTGAGATTATTTAAAGACGACATTGTTGGGTTTTACCCCAATGGTAATACTGGTCTTCTTGCTGCCTACCGGATCAAAGATCTGCAGGGCCCCGTTCTTCTCAATATCATCAGGGGTGCGCATTCCGTATAATTCCAAATTAATGGGATCGAAAGCCAGCGCATAGAAGTTATCCTCTACAATTGGGTTCTCATTCAAAATACTAACGTTGGTATTGGTAACCGCAATATCTCCAGTGGGTAAATTGGTGATATAATACAAATTATCACCGGCCTCATCGTGAGTAAGGTAATGTGGACGTAATTGATTGTCTACAAAGTACTTCACAGTATCTGGTGCAATGGCCCAACCGGAATCAATATCACGATACATGGTATCCAAATTGTACATCCATAAAGAACCGGCACCACTTTGAGTGGGGTCAGCTACATTCAGATCGCCGCTGCAAAGAATCCACAACTGATTGGCGTCATCAATAACAAAACTGTTGGGCGAATGACCTACAATTAAATTAGTTACCAAAGTGTCTTCCGTGGTGCGTACAATGCTCACCGTGCTGTCTTTTGAAATTGGATCACCATTGTTGCAGATAAAGGCTAAATCTTCCCAAACGGCAATTTCAGTTTGATTAACCCCTACATCAAAGGTGATTTCGTCTACCACATTTCCGTTATTGGCATTAATCACGTAGTAACCCGGTAATTCGGGGCAGGTAACGTAATAGAGATTATCTGAAACCTGAGCTACTTTACGGATTTGTAATAGATCGCGAGTTTGGAATTTAATCTTTAAGGTCTTAGCGTCCACAAATACTATTTTATTGGAGCCAGGTACTATTAATACCAATTGATTCCGGGACTTGTCCAACATCATGTCGCTAAGCTGTGAGCCCATAGGATTGATATTGGCCTTGCGGAATACATTGTTTTCAATGCTTTGATTGGTCACATTATACAAAGCCAAGCTGCTAATTCCATTGGGAGAAGTCCCTTCAATCCCAATATAGGCTTGCATTCCAGAAGAGCTCCCTCCTCCGTTACCGCCATCTGTACCATCAGTGTCTGAATCCTTTTTACAGGCGCCTATCAGCAGGAGGCTCAGGCCTAAAAGTGCAATTTTCTTCATGCGTTCTTCATTACAGGAGGTTAAAAATAAGCGAATGCCTCGATATTACAAGGGCTCAGGCACGCTGAATGAGTTCCCGCGCATTAGCCAAGGCGGCTTCAGTCAATTTATCGCCTCCTAATAAGCGCGCAATTTCATTTAATCGCTCCTCTTCATTGAGTGGACGTATCTCTGTACGCGTATTATCCGCTTCACTTTCTTTGCGCACTAAATAATGCTGACTGCCTTTGGAGGCGATTTGGGCCAGGTGGCTAATGGCGATTACCTGCATATAGCTCCCCATGCCTTTTAGGATTTCCCCAATCTTATGTGCGGTTTCACCACTTACACCGGTATCAATCTCATCAAAGATAATGGTGGGCAAACTCCGAGAACGCGCTAATATGGCTTTTAGGGCCAGCATTACCCGTGATAACTCACCACCAGAAGCTACCTTTTGTAGGGATTGAAGTTTTTGTCCAGGATTGGCAGAGAAAAGAAAATTCACCCGATCATGGCCATTAGTATCGCAAGTCTCCTGCGGTTCTATGGAAATATCAAAGCGCGCATTGGCCAGATTTAAATCTGCTAATAAGTCCAAAACTTGAGCTTCCAGAGGAGCTTTTAGCTTTTGGCGCTCTTCATGTAATTCCTGAGCCAGGCTTTCGGTTTTAGCTTGCCATTGGCTTGCTTCTGCCTTTTCTTTTTCCAGGGCAATATCTCGATCGGCGGCGGCACTCATCTTAGCTTCCAGAGCATCCCGCTTTTCAATCAGCTCTTCTGCGCTTTCCGCTTGATGCTTGCGTTGCAGGTGGATCAGCTGACTTAAGCGCTCATCCAATTGCTCCTTTTCGCGGGGATCGAAATTGCCTTCAGATTGGTAGAGCTCCAATTCCTGACGCAGATCTTCAAATTCAATATATAGGCTTTCGGCTCGCTCCGAAAAGCTGCCCAATTTTTTATCTAAATTGGCAATAGCCCTTAGTTCCTGGCGCATTTGCCGGAGCATTTCACTTAATCCCAGGGGATTGGCATCCGCCATTTCTTGAACTGAAGCTAAGGCCGATTCAATTTTCCCGGAATGTTCCAAAATCTCCAGGCGAGCTTCAATATCCGCCACTTCCCCTGGTATCAGTTTAGCATCTACCAATTCTTGATGCAAAAATTCCAGATAATCCAAATCTCCGCCCTCTGCTCGGTTTTGAGCTTCGAGTTCAGCCATTCGTTTTTGGCTTTTGCGCCAATTCTTAAAAGCCTGCTGATATTCTTGCAATAAAGATTGATGCGATCCGAAACTATCGATTAGATCGAGCTGGAAATTAGCATCATTCAATAATAAAGTATCGTGCTGACTGTGGATATCTATCAAGCGTTGCGCCAATTGGGACAGGCTTTCCAAACGCACCGGACTATCATTTACAAAGGCCCGGGATTTACCACTGGGTAAAATCTCACGACGGATAATGGTTTCCACCTCATAATCTAAATCCAGACTTTCAAAAAGACTTTTATAGGATGGATCCGGAATCTGAAAGAGCCCTTCTATCACGCATTTTTGCTCAGGGTCTTTCAATGCTTTCAAATCTGCTCTCTGTCCCAGCAAATGGTTTAAAGCCCCTAAAAGAATTGATTTTCCAGCGCCGGTTTCGCCGGTAATTGTGGTAAAGCCTGTTTGCCAATCCAGATCGAGTTTCTCAATCAAGGCAAAATTGGAAATCCTGAGGTGCTGTAACATGCCGCTAAAATACTTAACCGCCCTGACCTACTTTCTGATATTCCGAAGCATTATTTGGGTCTAATTCAATCAGCACTTCTTTAAGGTCGGCTGTGGGTATGGAAGCCCCGTCACTAAAGATTTTTACGATTTCCGCTTGCTTGGCATCAAACCATAATTGCAGCAGAAAACTGTTTCGTCTTTGGTCATTCACCTTTTTTAAGCTCTTTAATGCTTCCTTGATATTCATTTTCGCGGTGCGAATTTTCGAGGCATCATTCATCAGGTCTAAACCTTGACGATGGTAGGTGTATAAGCAGGTTCGGAAATTGTCAAAAGCTGGACTAATCAAGTTGTCTACCAGCCAGTAACGGTTTTTATTACTGCCTCCAAAACTGTCCCAACCGCCGTAATTGCTGGTTTGAGCGTTTCCTACAATATTCTGGGCCTTATTGTAATAATCGGTGCCGCTCATGGGCGCATAACTATCATGATCCAAGCCAATTACGATATAGGCATAATAGGCCAAAATACTGGTAAGGTTAGAAATGAAGCTATTGGGGGCAAAATCCAGTCGGTCGAATTCCAGGTATTCGAAATTCACATCATTATCGCGATGCACTAAAATCGGAGAGGCGTAATCCGAATTGAAAATGGGGCGACTGTAAAAAATCTGCAGGTGACCACTGAAGGTATTATTACTGCGCGAATTAATGGTTAAAACGAACTGACAGTCGATACGCTCTTCCAGGGCATAGCTTTCCTCGGTCCATTTACGGTTATTCAGAAATTCCCGAATCGCTGTTTCCAGAGTGCTATACAGCTGTTTATTCGTGGCTTGAATATTTGGAGTAAGCACTTGTACCCGGGCATTCAATTCCTGGGCTTGCAGGCTGGGGCTAAGCAGTATGATGCTTAATAAGCCGATCCAAAATTTCATAGGCTAATTCCTTCTTAGGTTTTAATTCAAGTTTTTCGCGTTGGCCTTTACGGCTGATCATCAAGACTTCATTAGTATCGTGTCCGAAACCTCTGGCCTTATCGTCGGCCTGATTCAGAACGATCCAATCACAGTTCTTGGTATCCAGTTTCTTTTGGGCATTCGCCTCGGCATTCTCTGTTTCGAGAGCGAAACCTATAAGCAATTGATGATCCTTTTTCGCATGTCCAATGCTTTTCAGGATATCCGGGTTTTCCACCAAATCCAGGTGTAGCATGCCTCCATCACTCTTCTTTATCTTTTGATTGGCCGGGTTTTTCGGACGATAATCCGATACCGCAGCACTTAGGATAATCCAATCCGCATTTTGAGCCGCAGTGTTGGTGGCCACAAACATTTCCTGGGTACTCTCCACCCTTGTGATTTCAATGGCGGGATTTTTAGAATCCTGACTACTAGGGCCTAAAATTAATTGAACCCGAGCACCATAATTCGCGGCGGCTTCGGCCAAAGCCATCCCCATTTTACCAGAAGAACGATTGCCAATAAAACGCACCGGATCAATCGCTTCGTAAGTAGGACCGGCATTTATCACAATCTGCTTATTGCGCAAAGGTGACTTAGATTCGAGGTCCGCTATTACAGCATCAATAATAGTTTCGGGTTCAGCCATGCGCCCCTCACCTTCCAGGCCACTGGCTAATTCGCCTTTTTCAGCTGGGATGAGAATATGACCAAAGGATTCTAATTTTTGGATATTCTCGCGGGTAGCTGGATGTTTGTACATATCCAGATCCATAGCCGGAGCAAAGTACACGGGGCATTTAGCAGAAAGATAAACGGCCATTAGGAAATTATCAGACTGCCCTTGAGCAATCTTCGCCATGGTATTGGCGGTAAGGGGGGCCAAAATCATCAGATCAGCCCAAAGGCCTAACTCTACATGATTATTCCAGGTACCGGTTTCCGATTCCCGATCGAAATATTCCCAGTAAACCGGATTCTTGCTGAGAGTGGCCAGGCTTAGTGGCGTCACAAAATCGCGGGCCGTGGGGCTTAAAACAACACGTACCTCGGCCCCTGCCTTGATAAGCAGTCGCACGAGGTACGTCGTCTTATAGGCGGCAATACCACCGGTTACTCCCAGTAGTATTTTTTTTCCGCTCAACATAATTTAGTCTTCCTTTTGCTCTTCGGCAGGACGACGGAAATACACTTCATCTTTCTCCCATTCGGTAGCCGCAATGTGATGTGGCTTGGGGAGACTTTCGTAAAAACGAGAAACTTCAATCTGCTCTTTGTTTTCGAAAATTTCTTCCAAAGATTCGTTATGAGTAGCAAACTCATTCAGTTTCTCGTGCAATTCCACTTTCATGTCTTCCGCGATCTGATCGGCGCGTTTAGCTAAAATGGAAACCGCCTCATAGATATTACCAGTAGGGCGATCCAAATCGTTATGGTCGCGGGTTACGGTGTTTCTTGGGGCATCTACTTTTTTAAAATCCATCTACGAGAATTTATTAGGATTGTGGTTTAAGCTCGCTGATCTGTTGATCAATATTGGCAAATAACTTGTCCAATGTTTTATTGTAATCGCTTTCCGGGAAATACTCTTTGAATTCCAGGTAAGCGGTACGACTTTCAATATAGCGCTGAAATTGTTTTTCAGAAATACTGTTATCGGCAAAGCGATAGGCTGCTACACATTTGTGGAACATGGCCTCTTCGCGGTATTCGGTATCCGGATAATCATCCATCACATTGTTAAAGCTCACTACCGCCGATTGGTAATATTCCATGTGAAAATATTGCATGGCACGCTCAAAGGATTTGCGCTCCAATTTGGCTCTCAATTCATCGATAAGCTCATTGGTGCTCAATAACTTATCGCTATTAGGATACAAATTGGCAAAAAGCTGTAAATCATTAATGGCCTTAAAGGTATAGTCCTGATCCAAGCTGTAATCGGGTGATTCCAGATAATGACAATAGCCTACCATATAATAAGCCATTTCGGTCTTGGGATGGGTAGGGAAAGTTTTCGCGAAGTTTTTGAAGTGATAAGCGGCCAAGATGAAATCCTTCAGCTCAAAGCTACACATGGCATAGTAATAATACACATCTGCCGCTTTCTCAGAACCGCGGTATAAGATCAGTAATTCATCAAAAAGTGGATAGGCTTTATCGTACTCACCTTCATTGTAGTACTCTACCGCCTTTTCGTATTTGAAGTCCACATTAGGACTCTTCAATACTTTTTGATATTCATTACAGGCGCTTCCTGCCAAAAGCAAAAAGCCACTTAATAGGATGACAAGTCTTTTCCTCATAAATCAGCTGGCAAAATTACGAATTCCAATGAAATAACGCAGGATTGAGTCTTTAGTGTTTTTCAGGCCTGAAGTGCCCTGATTTTTAAGAGTCCCTCCTGTTCCAGTAATTTCAGGACTAAGCTTTCCGGATCAGCGACTTCCAGTTTGGGATTACTGTTCTCTTGATATACCCAATCCTGCAAGAGTTGTAAGCTGCGCGCATTAAGATCCGTGCTCACCGGCACCCCCATTTGTTCCAAAGCCGCTGCATTGCAAAACTGCTCATATTGACCTTTAATGGGAATCACGAAAAGTTTTTTACCTAGATATAGAGCCTCCGCTGGGGCTTCAAAGCCAGCAGAACAAAGCAATCCCTCACAGGTGGCCAGGTATTTTAAAAAGGCTTCTCCCTGAATGGGCTCAAAGCGAAGATTGTGATCGCTATAGGGTTTTTGGCATTCCTTGCTGAAAACTATCCACTCCTTATTGCTCATTTGCAAAAGGGTTTTCCGAATCACCGCATCGCTATAAGCAGGCAGATAAACCAGATAATGTCCTCTATTGCGACTTTCCAATTTTTGAATTTCACGGCGCAATACCGGAGGATGGATGAAATGATCGTAGCGCTTAAAGTGAAAGGCCATTGCTTCTTTGGCCGGTGCATAGTTTTTAAAAATCCACTCTGCAATAAGATGCTTACGCAGGGGACGAGGACTCATTTCACTGAGAAATGAAGCTTGATGACTCAAGGCGATCAGATTTACATTCTGACGCTTGGCAGCATAAGCAGACACCGGTTCAAAATCATTTAGCACCAAATCATAGGCGCTTAAGTCCAAAGCTTTAACCTCCTTTTGAAATCTTGGGAAATTCGCTTTTAAGGCGGTTTGAATATAGCTTAAACCTCCTTTATTATTGTAGCTAAAGCTGATGCCATTCAATTGAAAATCTAGAGGAAAATCCAGCGAAAGCTGACGATTATGTCCCGAGCACGAGACCTCCACCCGGGCATATTTCTTTAATAAGGGCACTAATTCTGCTGCCCGAGAGGCATGGCCATTGCCCGTTCCTTGAAAAGCGTATAGTATGCGTGGCTCAGGAGGCCAGTGTTCTTTCATCGAAAGTTACCTTTTGAATAATGCGTTGCAGATCCAGATCGTTCAATTCCTCATCTTCCGATTCTACGGTTAGTGGTGGCTTAGTATCATATTGATAAAGCTCCCAAGCTTCACCATTAAATTCCAGGGCGCATAGATTCTCAATCCAATCGCCAGAATTTAGATAAGTACAACTGCCTTTTTCGCTTTTTATTTCGCGTTGCTGGGGCTGATGTATATGTCCACATATTACATATTTGTAGCCCTGATCTATAGCCAGCTCTGCCGCGGTATCCTCAAAACTTTGAATATAGGTAACCGCCTTTTTAACGCTGTTCTTAATCTTTTTGGATAAGCTGTAACGCTCTCGCCCCATTTTCTCCAAAGCCCAATTAAGCAGACTGTTAATCATGATCAACAAATCATAACCCCATCCCCCAAGCTTGGCCAACCACTTGGCATTTTGGATAGAAGCATCAAAAATATCCCCGTGAAAAATCCAGGCCTTCCCATCCGGTAAGTCTAAAATTAATTTATCAGCCAGGGTGATATTCCCTAAGGTGAAGTCACTAAATCGGCGCAAAGCCTCATCGTGATTCCCGGTTAAATAATACACCTTCGTGCCTTTGGAGGCCATGGAGATAATCTGCTTAAGTACCTTCAGGTGAGCCTTGGGGAAATAGCGTTTCCGGAATTGCCAGATGTCGATAATATCGCCATTTAAAACCAGGGTTTCGGGCTTAATCGACTTCAAATAACGATACAATTCTTCTGCTCTACATCCGTAAGTACCTAAGTGTGTGTCGGATATTACCACCAAAGGAAGTTCACGTTTGGCCATATTATTCTATTTGAGGGCAAAGCTTCATTGCAAGTATGAAGTCAATCTTAATGACAGGTTAATTCAAAGATTCTTTTCACTTTAAGATGTTTATAAGCCTTTCTCCCTACGCCTATTTGGTACCTTAGCTTTAGAATTTGAATTATGGACTTACTGGAATTAGAAGATAGTTTTACCGACATCGGTGGGCAGTTTTTACGCAGTGCTTATGATCTACGTGAGCATCTACCGAAAATCAAGGCCTATCTCTTTGATTGGGATGGCGTTTTTAACGATGGCTCCAAGCTGGGCAGTGAAGGCAGTCGCTTTAGCGAGGTCGACTCCGCCGGTTTACGCATGCTTCGATACGGGCATTTCAAAAAATATGGCAGCATTCCCTATTTAGGGGTAATTACCGGAGCTGCAAATCCGGTAGCTCGCGATTTGATGCAAAATCATCAGGCCAATGTGGTATACCAACGGGCCATTCGCAAAGGTGAAGCCCTGCGGCACTTTATGGAGCATTTTGAGCTAAAGGCTGAAGAAATCTGCTATGTTTTTGATGATGTATTGGACCTGGCTGTGGCCCGTGAAGTAGGCCTGCGTTTTTGTGTGGGACGTCTGGCTAACCCCCTCTTTTTGGGCTTGGTAGCCGGATCCGATTTAGCAGATTATATCACAGCCAGTCAAGGAGATGAACACGCCGTACGTGAGGTAACCGAGCTTATTCTCGGTTTAATGGATAATTATACAGAAGTCGTTCAGGAGTTTATCTCCGAGCAAAATCATTATGCCCAGTTTAAAGAAGCTGCCGCTCAAATTGAAATGCAATCCTGGGAATTCAAATCAGGGAAATTTGAACGCCTTTAAACCGAATTGCTTTTTCTATGTTTGAACCTTAATTAAATACCAAAATGAAAAAAACAGTACTAGCTATGCTGGCCTTTGCCAGTTTCGCCATGACCGCCCAGGACTTACCTGCTCCCAGTCCCTCCTCCACCTTAGAGCAACGTGTAGGCTTAACCGATTTTACGGTAGAATACAGCCGTCCCGGAGTTAAGGGTCGCGAAATCTTTGGAGAATTAGTGCCCAATGGAAAAGTTTGGCGTACCGGTGCCAATAAAGCCACCGCAATTGAGTTCAATACTCCGGTAACTTTCGCAGGCCAATTAGTTCCTGCTGGGAAATACAGCTTATTCACCATTCCTAATCAAGATACCTGGACCGTTATTCTGAACAAGAATACCGAATTATGGGGTGCTGATGGTTACGATGAAAAGCAAGATGTGTTTCGTGTAGATGTTGCTGCCACCACAACTAAAGAAAGCACTGAAACCTTTACCATCGATTTCCAATCTATCGTTGATGGAAAAGCAGAATTGGTTATTCGTTGGGCCAACACCCTGGTAAAACTTCCTTTTGAGGTAGATGTTCAATCTAAAGCCATTGCCAATATCAAAGCAGCTTTAGCTAATGCCAATGAGGATGATTTATGGAAGGTTAATCGCAGTGCTGCTATTTACTACACTCGTAATGACATCGACCATAAAGCAGCCTTGGAATATATAGAGAATGCTATCAAATTAAATCCCAATAACTGGTACAGCTACCTGGTTCACGGTGAAGTGTTATTTGCCTTAGGTGAGAACAAGAAAGCCGTAAAAGCTGCTGAGAAAGCAATGGAAATTGGAATGGAAGAGGCCAATAAAGCCAACAAAGAATTTGCCTATGTAGGTATGCTCGAATCCTTTATGGAAGAATGGTCAGCTAAATAAATTTCAGCTCACCGCTTGCAATTAAGCTGAAAGTCCTGACCCCTTTAGGAAAGTCCTTTAGGGTGTCAGGATTCTTTTTTTACTAGTATTGCCCACCTAAATTTGAAGACGTGGAGATTAATCATCAAGAATATCATGTAGCCGGATCAAATTCTATCCCTATGAGTTTGGATATCAGCTTCCCTAAGAGCGCTAAAGCTTTGCCGGTAGTGATCTATGCACATGGCATTAATGGCTTTAAGGATTGGGGTGGAATGGACTTAATCGCCCAAAAATTTGCCGAAGCGGGTTTTGCCTTCCTCAAATTCAATTTTTCGCATAATGGCACTACTCCTGCCCGTCCCACCGAATTTTTCGACCTGGAAGCCTATCAAGAAGATAGCTACCTAAAACGCCAAAAGGACCTGGAACGGATTCTCAAATTTGTAGAATCGCCTCATCCCGAATTGGAGCTAGATTCCGAAAACATATTCTTAATCGGTCATAGTCGCGGTGGCGCTGATGCCATTCTGGCCACAGCCAAAGATTCCCGCTTTAAAGCCCTAATCACCTGGGCAGCTGTTTCCCATGCTCGCACCCCTTGGGATAAGCTTTCGCCGGAGGAAATTAAGGACTGGGCTGAACAAGGCTATTTTACGCGTAAGAATGGTAGAACCAATCAGGATTTACCGATTGGCTATAGCCTTTATGAAGAGTATAAAGCCCATAAAGCTGATTTGGATGTAGAAGCTGCTGCTCGCGCCATTAAAGCTCCCTGGCTGATTATTCACGGTGAAGATGATGAGGCGGTATTTATTAAGCACGCTTACGATCTTAAGCAATGGCAGCCTGAGGCGAGAGTTGCAGTTATACCGGAGACCGGTCACACCTTCGATCGCCAACATCCCTGGAATAATGCAGATTTGCCCGAAGCCAGCCTTAAAAAAGTAAACCGTTCGATTGAATTTCTTCAGGAAGTTCTATCTGCTTAAGACTGAGTTTTTTCCAGCCTTCCTTTAGAATTCCTTCGGTACTGGCACTTTTATTCAAGCGTTCCAGATAGGGTTCTATATGCTCGGCTCGCTCAATGCTTTGCTCTCGAGGTACAAAGCCAATGCCCTGGAAACCCTGGCTATCCATATACACAAAGCTCTGCTCCTCTTCGGTTCTGCCGGCTCCAATCCAGAGCATAGCACTTTGTATGGATTGCATTTCCGCCATTAAAGCCTCCACCTTGGCATTGTGATCATCGGCCGTATCACCGCTTCCTTTGGGAAATCCACAACGATTTGGATCTAAATCGCGCTCTTCTACGATTTCTGCTAACCAGGTACGTGCCTTTTCCAGACTGTGGAACTTGGCAATAAAGGCTTGCTGCCCGCCTATTCGATTGATACCCAAACACCAATCTGCATTTTGATTCCGATAGGCAAATACACCAAAGCGTAGTTTGGGACTCTTTTGTGCTCGATTATGAGGTGGCCAATAGCGTCGAATTTCATGGTCTTCCAGGAGTCCGGCGACCAGAATATTTCCACATAAGCGATAGTGAATATGGGCGATATCACGCTTAAAGGCGGCACTGCGGGCACTACTCTTATCGGCCGTAAAATGCGAGGCTACACGCGATTTCAGTCGACTGGCTTTACCGATATAGAGAATCTCCCCTTTTTCATTGTAAAAATAATACACCCCGGCTGCCATGGGTAAATTGTGAAATTCATCGGCGGGTAAATTGGCCGGTAAATTCAATTCTCCTTGATTCAGCTTTATCATATTCTGCCAAATCCCTGCCGTATCGGCCGCCAATAATTGATGCAAAATTTTGGTAGTTACCTCCGTATCGGCCCAAGCCCGGTGGGCACTTTGATTGCTATAATTGAAATGCTTGCAAAGCGAGGATAAACTATAAGAGCGCAAACCCGGAATAATGCGTCGCGAATAGCGTACAGTACATAAACGACGGGGATTGTAGTTGACTCCCACCTCCTTAAATGCTGCCTGTACAAAGCCTAAATCGAAACTCACATTATGGGCTACAAATACATGGTCGGCAAGAAAAGCACGGATTTCCTCTGCTTTTTCAGCAAAAGTTGGGGCCTCCGCCACCATCGAATCATCAATACCAGTTAGCTGCTGGATAGCATAGGGAATCGACTGTTCCGGATTTAAAAGTGTGCTATAGGTATCCTTAATCTCCAGACCATCAGTGATGTATATAGCAATCTCTGTGATGCCATTTCCGCGGGCATAGGATCCGGTGGTTTCAATGTCGACAACTGCAAACAATGCGCTAAAAAGATGGTATTATTGAGACTCTAAAAGCAAAGATAAAGATGCCGGAATTACCCGAAGTAGAGATCATGCGCCAATATTTTGAAAAGGCAGCCCTACATAAAACAATTAGCGCTCTCGAATTTCACGATCCCCTCTTCAAAGTGTTTAAAACCAGTCCCGAGGATTTAGAAAGGGCTTTGATTGGTCATGCTTTTTTAAAAACCAAGCGCATTGGCAAATACCTCTTTGCTAAAATATCAGGAGGCAATTGGTTACACCTTCATTTTGGCATGACGGGCGACCTGGAATTATTCCGGCATAATGAACTTCCGAAATACACCCGCTTTGTGATTCAATTTGAGGATGGCGATAAACTGGCTTACCGCGATTTACGCAAATTTGGGGTGATTGAAATAGTGGAAAGTCCGGAAGCCTATCGATTAAGTTCCAATTTAGGTAAAGACCTCTTAAACATTACAAAAGAGGATTTTATAAAGTCAATATCCAAACGAAAGATAGCCATTAAAACAGCCCTCTTGGATCAAAAACACTATGCTGGTATTGGCAATTGGATAGCCGATGAAGTACTCTTTAATTGTGGGGTGCATCCTAATACATCTTGCCAGAATCTAAATGAAGCTAAATTGGAAGAGCTGCTTTTGAATGCGCAAAAGGTGGTTCGGGAAGCTATTCAAAAGGATACACACTATGGTGATTTTCCGGCCCATTTCTTTGTGAATTACCGCAAGGAGAAGGCAATACATCCGGATCATCCGAATAGTCCAGTAGAACGCCTGGTAGTGGGCGGACGTGGAACCTTTATTGTTCCTGAAAAACAAAAGCTTCAATAAATCAATGGAGGAAGTATTCTATACCTGCCCCTATTGCTTTTCGGAGGTATCGGTTCTGGTAGATCTATCGGTGAGGGAACAAAGCTATATCGAGGATTGCGAACGTTGCTGCAATCCCATAGAATTCAGTATCCAAATTGAAAACTCAGAGCTTGTATCCTTTAATGCCGAAGCTATTGGCCAGTAACTAGAGGGATATTAAGCCTTCTATACCTTCTGCTTCCAAATAGCGCTCAATTACCTTTTCAGGGCTCATCATCATCTCCTTGGCGGTGATGCTCACAAAATTTCCTTTACGGGAATTGCGGATGCTGATCTGTGCTTCTTTGCTATTGAAAAGACTCTCAACCTGAGCGATCTTCGAATTATCGGCGGGGACAATAAATTTGAACATATACACCGAAGGCCAATCAAAACCTTCTGTGAGCTGCCCCATCAGTTTCATGTATTTTTCCTTACGCGGGTCCATTCCGCAAAAGTTGAAAACTTAATTAACTTAGGCAATACTAAATATCGACCATGAAAAGCATTCAAACCTGGTTTGATGAGTATGCGGTTAGTCATCAAAACCCAACCAATAAACGGATTCACTTTATTTGCGTGCCTTCGATCTTCTTTAGCATTATTGCGCTATTGGCCGCTATACCTCATGATTTCTTGAATAGCTGGGCCGCTGAAGGCTGGCAGCCCTACCTTCATTTTGGGACGGTTTTAATCATTTTCGGTCTCCTTTTTTACCTGCGCTTATCCTTTCCGCTTTTCATTGGCATTGCCCTATTTTCTGCCTTATGCCTATACCTCACTAAATTATTAATGCTCGGGCCTCTTCCACTCTGGCAAAGTAGCCTGTTAATCTTTGCTGTGGCTTGGATTGGTCAGTTCATAGGGCATCATATTGAAGGGGCTAAACCTTCATTTTTAAAGGATCTTCAATTTTTATTAATCGGTCCGGCTTGGATTTTAGGTTTTATCTACCGAAAATTTGGGCTCAATTACTGATATGCCCCAAAAACAACGCGTTATTGTAACCGGCGCTCCCGGAACCGGTAAAAGCACGGTTCTTAATCTTCTGGAACTCAAAGGTTATTTAGTGATTCCGGAAATGGCCCGCCAATTAATTGCGGAAGAACAAGCCCTAGACAGCGAACAGGTTCCCTGGAAAGATCACGCCAGTTTTGGCATTGAATTATTCGATCGTCAGGTAAATCAGTTCAATTTAGCCAGGGATGGTATCACTTTTTACGATCGTGGAATTTTGGATAATCTAGCCTATCTACGTCGTGATGGACTGCAGAATAAAAAGTTGGAAGAAGCCTCCCGTGCCTACTCCTATCATCCTGAAATATTCTTGATGCCCCCCTGGGAAGATATTTACGATACCGATGAAGTGCGCTGGGAAGGTCTGGATTTAATGTTGGACATCGACCGGGCTTTACGCGAAATGTATTCTGAAATGGGCTATACAGTTTTGGAAGTACCCAAGGTGAGTCCCCCCGAAAGGGTAAATTATATCTTAGAGCATTTAGGCTTGGATGGATAAGAACATCCACCAAATATTAAAACAATATTGGGGCTATTCTGATTTCCGCCCCTTGCAGGAATCCATTATTCAATCCCTTTTGGAGGATAAGGATACCCTGGCCCTGCTACCAACAGGTGGGGGCAAGTCCCTTTGTTTTCAGGTTCCAACTTTGGCCCGTGAAGGTTGCGCTTTGGTGATTTCGCCTTTAATTGCCCTCATGACCGATCAGGTGGAGAACCTGAAGCGAGTGGGCATTCAGGCCATAGCCTTAAACTCCTCTTTAAATAGTAGTCAAAAGGAACTAGCCCTGCATAATGCTAGCAATGGCTATTACAAATTCATATACCTCTCGCCTGAAAGCCTGCAATCGGAGAAACTAATGCATCGTCTCAGCTTTGTGAAGGTGAACTTTCTGGTGGTGGATGAGGCGCATTGTATCAGTCAATGGGGTTATGATTTCCGACCTCCCTATCTGGAAATTTATAAGCTACGAGAGCTTTTCCCGGATATCCCCATGATGGCTTTAACGGCCACCGCTACTCCCAAGGTGGTTGAGGATATACAGCATAAGCTGCATTTCAATAAATCAGCTCAGGTTTTTAAAAAGAGCTTTGCCCGTCCAGAGCTTGCTTATAATGTTTTAAAAACTGAGGATAAATGGGGCCGCTGCAAGGAATTACTGGATAAAATTCCGGGAACAGCCCTAATCTACCTGCGAAATCGCCGAGGAACAGTAGAAGTAGCGCAATGGTTAAAGCAAACGGGCTATACCGCTGATTTCTATCACGCCGGCCTCAGTGTGGATGAGCGACAAAGCAAACAAAAAGATTGGGTACAAAATCGCAGTCGCGTGATGGTATGCACCAATGCCTTTGGGATGGGGATTGATAAACCCGATGTTCGTTTGGTTATTCATTTGGATTTACCGGATTCATTGGAGGCTTATTTTCAGGAAGCGGGTCGTGCCGCCCGAGATGGCAAGAAAGCCTGGTCCTTTGTATTGGTTGGCCCTTCGGATGTGGTACAACTAAAGCAGAAATTTCTAGCCTCTTTTCCGGATCGTAAGGAAGTGATACGAGTGTATCGCGCGCTCATCAATTTCTTACAAATAGGTATTGGGAGTGCAGAAGGCAGTTCCTATGAATTCGATTTTAAAGCTTTTACTGAACGCTATCGATTTAGGCCCAATATGGCTTTGCAAGCTTTAAACATCTTGAATAAGGAAGCGATTTTGGAATTCAACAGTCAGGGTCGGAGCTTCTCTCTGCTACATTTAAAAGCGGATCGGCGCACCTTATACGATTATCAATTGCGGAATCCACAGCTGGATAAAATCCTCAAGGTTCTCTTGCGCTCGTATGGCGGATTGGATATTGACTATGGTCGCATCAATGAAAACCTTTTAGCGCAAAGACTGGATACCAGCGCCTATAAGATTAAGGCAGCTTTGCAGCAGATGCATAGTCATGAATTAATTGATTACCTCCCCGCCTCTGATCATGGTAGCCTTGCTTTAATGCAGGATCGTCAACATTTTAAAGATTTGCAATTAAGTGATCAGTTTATTGAAAAGCGGAAAGCCGAGCTTTTAGAGCAATTGCAGGCTGTAATTGATTTTGTGGAGATCGATGATCTCTGCAGGCTAAAAAATCTACTTTCCTATTTTGGCGAGGACCTCGAAGAGGATTGCGGAATTTGTGATGTATGCAGACGCCAAAAATCTCAGCTTAATAAGCCTAATGCCGAGGCTATTATCCGAAAGGCCCTGGAAACAGGCCCAAAAAGCTATACTGAGTTGGAGAAACTTTTTGAAGATCCTAATCAGGCGAAAGCCTTGATCCGAGAGCTATTGGCACGCGAGATTTTAGCATTGGAAGGAGAAAAACTAAAGCTTAGCTGAGAGCGCCGAGGAATTTTCTATTTTTGAAAAAAGCCTCAAATGAAAAAAATAGCTACTCTCATTCTCTTTGCTGCTCTGACTTTGCAGCTAAATGCACAAATTTCTTTTGGTCCTTCTATCGCCGGAACCCAGAATGATATCAACTATTTAGGTGGTGGATATTTGCAGCCTTTCGGTGAAGCCATGGCCTTTGGCTTAAGTCAGGGTTGGTACAATACAGCCAAAGTGAAGAAGACTTTTCGTTTCGAACTAGGCTTTACTCCTTCGGTAGCGATTGTGCCTTCGGAGTTTCAGACCTTCACTATTGATCCTTCTAAACTGGAGGAACTGGAATTAGTAAATCCATCTGATAATGTAACCCCAACCGTATTTGGAGAGGATAAAGCGGGAGTGCGCCTTAGATATTCAGACCCCAATTTACAAGGTTTAGCCAATGCCGAATTTAATATGCCCAGTGGTTTAGGCGTTTCCATTGCCCCAATGATGGCTATTCATGCTGGAATTGGCCTGCCTTTCGACTTCGAACTAAGCGGACGTTATTTACCAACCACCAGTGTCCCTTTCCTTACTGGTTCCGAAATAGGAATGTGGGGCCTGGGGCTTAAAAATGATATCACCAATTATATCCCCAAAGGCGGTTTGATTCCTTTTAGTATTGCAGCCTTTGCATCTTATTCCCAATTAAACTTGGGTCAGGATATTGAGCCCGATGCCAATAATGATAAGCGAATCGACATGGAAGCCAGCGCATTCGTGACTCGTTTATTAGTCAGTAAAAAACTCTTATTTATTACTATTTACGGTGGTGTGGGTTATAACTTCTTGAACTCATCTATTGATGTTTCAGGTACTTATGATTATATCAATCCGGGTAATCCATTAAACCCAGAGCAAAGCATTACCGATCCTATTAGCATTTCCAGCACTGGCGGTAGCGGATGGGCCGGAAATTTAGGTTTACGATTTAAGTTCTTAGTATTCGGTTACGTGAGCGCAGATTATACCTTTGGCGTTTATAATGGAGCTAACCTAAGTCTTGGATTTAGCTGGGATATCTAAGAAAAATATGCGCGTAATTTTTATGGGGACTCCGCCTTTTGCGGCGTCTATTTTAAAAGCTATTCATCAATCCAAACATGAATTGGTGGCGGTGGTTACAGCGGTAGACAAGCCTGCTGGTCGCGGCCGTAGTTTAAAGGCCTCTGCTGTAAAAGAAGCAGCCCTCCAACTAGGGGTTTCAGTTTTACAGCCAGAAAAGCTAAAAAATCCTGATTTCCTACAAGAACTGGAAAGCTATCAGGCGGATGTATTTGTAGTAGTAGCCTTTAGAATGTTACCCGAGCAGGTTTGGAAAATGCCCGCCAAAGGCACCTTTAACTTGCACGCCTCTCTCCTGCCCCAATACAGAGGAGCGGCTCCAATTAATTGGGCCATCGTAAATGGCGAAACCGAAAGTGGTCTAAGTACTTTCTTTATCGATGAAAAGATCGATACTGGTGCGGTGATACTGCAAAAGAAGATGCCCATAGGCCCTAATGAAAATGCAGGATCCTTACACGATCGAATGATGCTTGAGGGCCAGGGATTGGTTTTGGAAACCCTGGACTTGATTGAGAGGGATCAGGCGAAAGCCGAAAGCCAAGCATTAAAAGGTCCTTTAAAGGATGCACCTAAAATATTCAAAGAAGACTTAAAAGTGGAGGTCAATAGACCGGCACAGGAAATCCATAATCTGGTACGTGGCATGTCGCCATTCCCTGCTGCCTGGGCCAATTTATCCGTACCTGGCTTTGAGGGAACCTGCAAAATATTGGAAACTGCTCTCACCGATCGGAAATCCAATGCCAAAGCGGGAAGCCTGATTCGGGAAGGAAAAAGACTCTTTATGGCCACCGAAAGTGAAGATTTGGAGCTCTTAAGCTTGCAAGTACAGGGTAAAAAACGCCTGAAAGCCTTGGATTTCCTAAATGGACAAGAGATTGATACTGAGAGCCATTTTTATTAAGTTACTGATTACCAGCGCATAGGGCTTTAATGTTATTAACAGTGATTCTGAATTTTTAACAATACTTGGCTTTTTTAGCCTGATTTGTTGGTAGATAGCGGGTTTCGGTTATTTTTGTTGGTGTTCGAATCACAATGTCTAACCAAAATTTAAAGAAATGAACAAAGCTGATCTTATTGACGCTATGGCTGCTGAGGCAGGTATCTCTAAAGCTGCTGCAAAAAAAGCCCTTGACGCTTTCACTGATAAAGTGACTGAAACTTTGGCTGGCGGTGGTCGCGTATCCTTAGTTGGATTCGGTACCTTCTCTACTTCAGAGCGTTCAGCTCGCGAAGGTCGTAACCCTCAGACTGGTCAAACGATTCAAATTCCAGCTAAAACTGTTGCTAAATTTAAAGCTGGTTCTGAGCTTAACGCTAAGCTTTAAGAAACAATATTTTCAACTGAAAAGACCCGTCCTTTTGGATGGGTCTTTTTTTTTGCCCTATTGAGCCAGGGCAAAACGATCGTTGCCAAATTGATCCTGGAAGATCTCTACCCTCTCAAAAAATTCTTCAAGCAAGGCGCGCATTTCCGGCCCCAGGTATTGATTGATCTCCAAGGCCAGCAATCCCTTTGGATTTAAAGCCTTCCGGGCATACTTCACAATAGCTTTATAAAAGCGTAAGGCATCATCATCAGGGACAAAGAGAGCCATTTCGGGCTCCTTCTCATAAACCCCGGCTTCCATCTCCGCTTTTTCCAATTCGCGCACATAGGGCGGATTGCTAATAATCAGATCAAGATTATGCGGCCAATTTACAGTGTCGCCCAGCATGTCTCCTTCTATAAATTCTACTGGGAGATTTAAAGATTTAGCGTTTGCACCTGCCTGGTCCAGGGCCTCCGGACTTTTGTCCAAAGCAAACACCTGCTCAATTTTATGTGCCAAAGCCAGAGCTATGCAGCCACTCCCCGTTCCTAGATCAATCGCATTTTGAGCATCAGGCTTCCGCTGAAGGGCCAAGGTGATTAATTCCTCTGTCTCCGGACGAGGGATTAGCACGGCAGGACTCACTCCAATTTGCATTCCGGCAAAGTCGGTCCAGCCAATTAGGTATTGAACCGGATAGCCTGCTTCCAATTGAGCTAAATCATGCTTCAAAGCATTCAAATTGGCTTCTGGCCATTCCTTCTGACTGAGGTAATCCAAGCGACTGTATTGGTATTTATCTGCCAATAACTTGAAGAAGCGCGCCTCATATTCAGATTGTAATTCCGAATCTAAAGCTTGAAGAAAACTACGTTTAAGTGCTGCCAGGTCTGCCATAGCGGAAATTAAAAATTGGGCATAAAAAAATCCCAAGGGTAAGATACCATTGGGATTTTACATATTGTGAATTGGACTTAAGCCAATACTTCCGTCATTTTGCTACCAATATTTGCAGGAGAATCCACCACGTGAATTCCACATTCGCGCATAATGGCTTTTTTAGCTTGGGCAGTGTCTTCGCTACCACCTACAATTGCACCGGCGTGACCCATGGTACGACCTTTAGGAGCAGTTTCACCGGCAATAAAACCAACTACGGGCTTAGTACCGTTTTCTTTAATCCAACGGGCGGCTTCAGCTTCCATCTGACCACCAATCTCACCAATCATTACGATACCGTCAGTTTCAGGATCGTTCATTAATAATTCGATGGCTTCTTTCATAGAAGTACCGATAATGGGGTCTCCTCCAATACCAATGGCAGTACTCTGCCCCATACCCGCTTTGGTAATTTGATCTACTGCTTCGTAGGTTAAGGTACCTGATTTAGATACGATACCGATACGACCAGGATTGAAGATAAAAGCAGGCATGATACCTACTTTCGCTCCACCGGGAGTCATAACACCAGGACAGTTAGGTCCTACTAAACGACAATCTTTATCTTGGATGTATTCCTTAACAGTGATCATATCTTTCACTGGAATACCTTCAGTAATGGCAACGATAACACCGATTCCGGCTTCAGCTGCTTCCATAATTGCATCCGCTGCAAATGCGGGTGGAACAAAGATGATGGAAACATTGGCTCCGGTTTCTTTTACTGCATCGGCTACAGTGTTAAACACAGGGCGATCCAGGTGTTTTTGACCACCTTTTCCCGGAGTAACACCACCTACAACGTTGGTTCCGGCTTCAATCATTTGACCGGCGTGGAAGGTACCTTCGCTTCCGGTAAAACCCTGTACGATAACTTTCGAATCTTTATTTACAAGTACGCTCATTATTGCGAATTTGAATTTGCCATTATTTGGTCGCGAAAATAAGGCATAAAGCCCTATTCACCTGCAAAAAATGACATTAAATAAGGCTGACTTAAGGCCTTGGCATTTGCTTCTTGCCGGTTCCCAGAATCGTAAGTCCAATAAGGGCTGCCAGAGAACTGGCCACAAGTACGGCCATTTTAGCCTGTCCTATTTGCTCCGGATTTTCAAAGGCCAGATCTGAAATGAAGAGGGACATCGTAAAACCAATTCCCGCTAAAAAGGCTACTCCTATCACCTGACGCCAATCTGCCCCTTTGGGCATTTCGGCAATTTTCAAGGCCACCATTAATCGACTGAAAACGCTAATCCCTATCATTTTCCCCAGGATCAATCCAGCGATAATCCCTAAACCAATACCACTGCCAATAATGCTGAAGAAATCACCACTCAGGCTTACGCCAGCATTGGCAAAGGCGAATAAAGGCATGATGATGAAATAGACGAAATGATGCAGACCTGACTCTATTTTCTGCAAGGGGGCCCGAGCTTCATCTCCCAGGTTTTCCATCTCTTCCAGCAATTGATCCTCACGGCTGCTATTATGTCGATCGTCTAAACTCTTGGTTCGATCATAGGCATTAAAGAGCTTTCTACCATAATGGATAAAGCTTCGTCGAGTAATCTTCGTGCGGGCCGGAATGGTAAATGCCAATAGGATACCGGCAATTGTGGGGTGAATACCAGCATAAAAGAATGCCGACCAAATTCCCATAATTCCAAAGAAGGTATAAAAGAGTACGGACCGCACCCCTAATTGATTAGCAATCAGCAAAAAGGCTAAAACGCCTCCGGCATAATACAGCTGTTCTAAATGTAATTCTGAGGTATAGAAAAGAGCGATTACTAATACGGCACCTATATCATCAACTACCGCCAAAGAGGTAACGAAAACCTTTAAGGATCTAACAATTCGATTACGCACCAAATTGATAAGTCCTAAAGTGAAAGCTATGTCTGTTGCCATTGGGATCCCCCAGCCACTTTGGGCTTCACCGCTGGTAAAGAGTAAATAGATCAAGGCGGGTGCCATCATACCACCTACCGCGGCCCCTATGGGCAAAGAGGCTTTTTTCCAGGAATTAAGGCTACCAATTAGAAACTCGCGTTTTATCTCAAGGCCCACCATAAAAAAGAAGATGGCCATTAATCCATCATTAATCAGGTGGTGCAGGCTCATATCGAAGCTCTTATCCCCAAAGGATAGGGCAATATTGGTCTCCCAAATATGGTGATACCATTCGCCACCCCAGGTGGAATTAGCTACAATTAGAGCTGCTAAGGCGCTTAAAAAGAGAACAATACCAATGCTGGTATCATTCCCAATTAGTTTTTCAACTTTATCATGAAAGTGGTCAATAGGTTCGATCGATTCTCGCTCTTGAATCATTCAGTTTGTTCTTTTTTAAGTTTAGAAAATGTTTGATCAGGCCAGTGGCCATAGTGCTTGAGCAGTCCAAAGCGACTAAACTGCTCTTCGCGGTACCAGTTCAATTTACGGGTTTTCTGTACCACCGCCCGATGCTCTTTTTGTTGATAGGCAAAATCCCGCATGGCTTCCTCACGATTCCAAATGCTAAAGGTTGCCTGCTCTATTAAAGGCCATTCCCCCACTCCTTTCTGGAAAAGCAGGGATTTTTGATTCTTAATAATCCGGGAAACCGCTGGAACCGAACGCCAAAATGCCCTTAAATAGGACAGTTTTATGGAGGCTCTGGTAAGCACTGCCATGTACTGAAAATCTTGCTCCGGCTGCAATTCAAAGGGTTTTAAGCCATTCCAGGTACCTTTGGAATGATAAGGGCTCAATTCAAAATGGTACACTCCTTTTTGTCGTCTCAAAAGCTCTTGATACCAAGGACTAGTTTCAAATTCTGTCGCAGAAGCTTTGGTATCCCAAACTTGCAAAAGACAATAGACCCGCCAGTCTGGCTTGGTACTAAAACCTTCACCGGCGCCGCTACCCATTAGCTTGTAAAAGCTTAGGCCTCTTTGCTTTCGTAAGGATTTATGAGCCAGGCGCATCTGCTTAAAGGCCCACCATCTTTGAGCTGGTGAATCGAAGTAAAAAAAGCTAAGTCGGATGTATTGCGCCATTTCAGTCAATATACTGCAAACAAAAACCCCGGCTTCTAGACCAGGGTTCTACAATTAAAGTGAAAGCATCATCCGATGAATACCATTGATTCAGAAGCTTTTACAATCTTGATTGTCATGCAGAATTCCGATAGGTTTCCAATTCTTTAATGCGTATAACAAGATTGTTGGCGATTTGTTGATAACTGAGATCGTAAATAAAGAAGATGCCTCCTTCTGCATCATCATCCACAAATGAGGTAAAATACTGAGGATCAAATCCCATGGCTTTCAGCACTGGAAGTGTAACTTCAGCCACCTCATTTTCGGTTAAATCCTCCAGAATCCGATAGTTACGCGCTAAATTTCGATTGACTTTCTGAACATAATTTCGGCTGGATCGATTACGATCATTGTGATAAGCATTGCGGCAATTGTGATCGCAGAATTTTTTGTCGATGCGACCTACAATCATCCCATCACAGGCTAGGCAAGTTCTCATGTTTGGTTTATTTATTGGTTATAGCCTCAAAATAAACGTTTAAGCAAAAAATTGCGCTGGCAAATTATGCCTGTGCTGACTATTAATTTAGGCAAGGTTTGCTTAATTCTCAGGATAGAGCAACTTTTTGAAGTCTGCTATTTGCTCATTAGGCACCGTTACCGCCAGGTGGTAATGATGGATCAACCATTGACCGTCGAGCTTCTTTAAAACTATAGTAGCACGGCAAATGCCCATCCAGGTTTCCAGTTTTTCATCACCAATCGCAATATCATTTCCTAAAAAATGCCAATTGCGTTCGATGGGTTTAAAGTCCCAGGCCACATCGCGTTCAAAGGCCTTTTGGGCCCAGGCTTTTAATTCGTCACGTAACCAGCGTTCCGTGGCATCGGTACCGATATAAATGCCCTCTTCCGCCATTTTGCCGTAAAAGCCTTCCGAATTAGCCTCAGCAGCGGCCTTATGCCAATCATCCATAAAGGTATTGAGCATTTTCACCTCTGCTTTTTGGGCCTGCGCAAAGCCAGCAGTAAGGATAAAAGTGAAGAGAATAGCTAATTTTTTCATGTTTGGATTTTGTTGAAATGTAGGAAGATTCACTTCCCTGTTTATTTTAGTGATCTAAATTTATTCGGAATGAAGCAAATCGGAATGTTTTTCCTTGCCTGTTTTTTTAAGTCTACCTGTTCTCGCTCAAGAAGATAGCACTTCGACCGATGACGATGATTTCGACTTTTCAGAGTTTGAGCTCGCCGCTCCTCCTGCCAAAGCCTATTGTACAAACAAGGTATTGGGCCAGAGTCCGACCAGCTTGATTGGTGTTTTTTACAATCAGCAATTGCCCCATAATCTAAATGTAGGCCCTGCGGCCAATTCCATTCTGCATCCCGAGGAAGATGTACGGTTAGCTCTAGCTCAACAGTTTTCGCTGGTTAGCAATTTTCCGATTATCTCTCGTAATAACATCTTGATCAATCTAGGAGTCAATTATCAACTCTTAAATTATCAAATCGAAGATTCTTACAATCATCCTTTTACTAAGGTTCTGAACGAATCTACCTTCCACCGGACAAATATCACCGCTACCCTATTCAAGCCTTTCAACGAGAAGAATTTCATTCTGGCTCAATTGCAAACCGAACTGAATGGAAATTACGATTTCAACAGTATTGATTTCGGAAAGCTAAAATTCCCATTGGCGGTATTATACGGATGGAAACCCAGCGATCGCCTTATGTACGCCTTCGGATTATCCAGGACCTATTTGGGTGGCGCCCTTAATTATGTTCCAGTAGTATACTACTACCACACTTATAAAAACCAAAAATGGGGTGTAGAGGCTCTGCTACCCGCTCGGGCCATGTTGCGCTATCGCTTCAATAGCTTAAGCTATATGGGCTTAGGCTTTAATGTAAATGGTGCTAGTTTCAGTCTGAAGGATGCTACTGCTCCCGGAATTATGCCCGCGGTTCCTTCCTATTACGATGCCCAAGATTTGGAATGGCGTCGTTCTGAAATCAGAGCAGCACTATCATACAGCCGTCAAGTGCATGGTTTCTTTTGGATGTCGGCCGAAATCGGTTACCGTATCAATTACAGCTTTAACGTAGACAGGGGTGGAGATTTTGTACGATTCTTTGGTAGCGATAAACCCTATTTCATTGAGAACAATCCTGCTAATACGCCTTACTTCACCATTGGACTTTCCTATGTGAGCCCTTAATTCAATTACAAAACAAAATGCAAAAAGCCGCCTCGGATAGTCCAAGGCGGCTTTTTTGATGCAAAGAATAAAAGCTTTATTTCTTTTTCACCAAACGGGTCCAAACATCGGTACGGCCAAAAACGGCGGTACCCACAAAACCCCGAACTTCAATTTTGTTTTCCTCAGTTAATTCGATTTTACAGCTATAAGTGGTACCATTTTTAGGATCGTAAATAGTGCCGTCTTTCCAGATCTTCTCCTCTGCATCCCACACAAAATCTTTGAGCATACGATAACCCTTTAAGGGCGTAGTACGCAGTGATTCATCAGGATTATTAACGTCTGTTTTAGGCTCACCCTCTTCATTATTAGGCTCCTTTAACCAAACAATACGACCGTAGTATTTATTGCCAATCTTTTCAATCTTCACATAGGCATTACCGGCACTGGGCTGCCACACTCCAATCAGGCGATCACCATCTTCCTGAGCACTGGCTAATCCAATGCTAAACACGCTCACTAACAAGCTATACATCAAGTTTCTCATGGGTTTATTATTTAGAGTCTATATAATCGATAATTAAATGAACTTCACCTTTGGCAGGCATAAGGTCCATATGGTCTTCGCTGATATTGATATCCAATACCCAGGTCATGCCTTCATCTTCTAAATATGGCTTTAAATCCACATCTTCAGCTAAGCTAAGCTCCAATGCTCCAGATTCTGGTACAGGATTTAAGGTGCCAATAGAAGCCATTTCCACATTATCGCTAAGCACCTGTAAAAGAACACTCTCAGTGAATTTCTGATGATCCGGACTTAGGCCCACCTTGGCGGCAGAAACTTTCACCGATTTAATTGCATCGACATTAACATCAATATTCTCGGCCAGGTTTTGCAGATCGATCTCACTTTTACCTTGTAAAGTGTTGGATCCAGCGAAAAGCATATCACCCGACATGGCAAAAGATAGTTTCTGGCCTTTATCCTGAACGGTATTCTGACAGGCCATAAATAAAGGCACTAGGGCCCAAAGAAGATATTTACGCATCTAAAATTGAATTTGGCTTTGCCGCTAAGTTAAGTGCTGAAAGCTTAAGCCGGAAATATTTTCCAAAACAGAAAGAGTTCTACTTTGTTAACAAACTACCTTTCATGAATTTCCAATCTCACAATCGCAATACGCTGATTATTTAAGACCTTAGCCCTCGATGCCGAAATCGAGGCATATGATGTACTATGAAATTTTCAGATTTTAATTTAAATCCTGATCTTCTGGAATCGCTCTCCTATATGAACTTTGAGGAAGCGACCCCTATTCAGGAGCAAGCCATTCCATTGATTATGGAGGGTAAGGATATTATTGGATGCGCACAAACCGGAACCGGAAAAACGGCTGCCTTTGTTTTACCCGTCTTGCATAAGCTGGTAGACCAACGTAAAAAAGGGGTTATTGATAGCCTTATTCTTTGTCCGACCCGAGAATTGGCGATCCAAATTGAACAACAAATCCAAGGTCTGGCTTATTTCTCCGACCTTACTTCTTACGCCGTCTATGGCGGTGGAACCGGTCCTGAATGGGAAGCCGAACGTCGCGCCCTTAGCGAAGGAACCGATATTATTATTGCTACTCCCGGTCGGCTTTTAGCCCATATTCGCAATGAATACGTGAAGCTGGATCAATTGCAATACCTCATTTTAGATGAGGCCGATCGAATGCTCGACATTGGCTTTTACGATGATATTAAGCGGATTATTCAAGAATGTCCGCCCCAACGCCAATCTCTGATGTTCTCCGCCACCATGGCCCCTAAGATTCGCAAATTGGCTAAGGAAATTCTGCAGGATCCGGCTGAAGTGAATTTAGCGGTGTCCAAACCGGCCGAAGGGGTTACCCAAATGGTCTATATGGCCCATGAAGAGCAAAAGCAAGGCTTGGCTCGTCATATCATTGCTCAGTATCCCGATTTTAAAAGCATCATCATCTTCTGCTCTACCAAGAAGAAAATTCAAAAGCTGGTAGCTTCTTTACAGCGTAAGGGACTTAATGTGGAAGGTATTTCCAGTGACTATGAGCAGAGTGAAAGGGAAAAGATTCTTCTTCAATTTAAAGCGCGAAAGACTCGCATATTAGTGGCTACTGATGTATTGAGTCGTGGTATTGATATCAAAGATATCGACTTGGTTATCAATTACGATGTTCCCAATGATGCCGAAGATTATGTGCATCGAGTGGGTCGAACTGCCCGCGCTGCCGCAAAGGGCATGGCCATTACCTTTATTAGTGGAGAGGAGATTTACAAGTTCAAGCGTATTGAAACTTTCGTTGAACGGGATTACGAAAAGCTTAGTCCGCCAGAAGACTTAGGTAAAGCCCCGGAATGGCGGGAGCCCGAACGCCGTGCTCGCAATTATGGTCGTAGCAAAGGAGGTCGTCCTCCTCAAAAAAGAAACAAGGGACCCAGGCATCAAAACCAAAGCAAAGAAAATGGTCCTAAATCCGAAGACGGATCTCGTTCGGCCAGTACCGCTAAACCTAAAAGCCGTTTTAACAAACGCCGACCGAAACCTAATTCGGACTCCAATTCCAAACCTAAAACCGATTCTTAAATTAAAGGCTTAGGCCGCTTTCACTGAACTCTGATTTGCCTGAATACGCAGGGCTAAAGCCTAAATCCCACTGCTTCAGGCCTTTTTTAAATACCATGGATAATTTTTGCATCTGCACCGTTTTTCACGATCGCGATAAAGGCTATAAAGGAAATACCGCCGCTGTAATCGAAATCAGCGAAAACTGGAGTCCTGAAGAAATGGCGGCTATGGCTCAAGAAATGCAACAGCCCGCCACCACCTATTTACAAGCAACTAAGCCCGGCCATTACAAGGTTTGGTGGTTTGCTCCGGATGAGGAAATTGGCCTCTGTGGTCATGGTTCCTTAGCCGCAGCGGCTTATTTACATCAAATTAAAGGCGAATCTAAAGCGGTGCTGCATTATGCCGATGGCTTTGTAAAAATAGGCTTCGATAATGCGGATTATTTCCTCTGGATAGAACCGATTGAAGTGATCGATCACGGAAAAATGCCTGCCGGACTGGAAGCTGCCTTAGGTCAGGAAGTACACGATTATTTCAGCACTTCCAATAAAGATGTGGTGCTCCTTAAGTCGGAGCAGGCAATACGTGAAATGAAACCCGATTTTAAAGCTCTGGCTAAATTGGAGCCCTTTGGCTACACCGTAACTGCACCGGGGGATTCGGTTGATTTCGTATCTCGCACCCTAGTTCCGAAAGTGCAACAATTGGAAGATCATGCCACGGGTTCTTCTCACGCTATTCTCACCCCATTCTGGAGCGAGCGCTTATTGAAAAATGAAATGGAAGCCTTGCAATTAAGTCCACGTGGAGGTCGCTTTCATTGCGAAATGCACATGAATCAGGTTTTACTAAAAGGTAAAGCGCAAATTTGGGTGCAAGGGCAATCTAAAGCTAAGGCTTGATGGATTTTCAGTCCGGAGCAGATCATCGAAATCTGGAACGGGCCGAAGGTGATCCGGAAGAACTCTATGCTTTGATCCGTGAAGGAGAACATCAAGAACAAGACTTTAAGTTTCGGATAGACAGTAATTTAAAGATTGCTCGAACTTTATCCGCTTTTGCCAATACCGATGGCGGCAGGCTGCTTATCGGTGTAAAGGATAATGGCCGAATTGCCGGTATTGATCCCGAGGAAGAATACTTTATGATTGAAGGAGCCGCGGATGTTTATTGCGATCCTCCCGTCCCCTTTCAATACAAATTGTACGATATAGATGGGAAAATAGTGCTCCGAATTGAAATAGCCCCATCCGCCGAAAGGCCGCATAAGGTGAAGGAAAAGGAAGGCCCGCCTTTAGCCTATATCCGTCAGGACGATGAAAATTTCGTCGCCAATAAGGTATTGCTGCGCTTTATGAGTGATCGCAATCCTGATACTCAAAGAAAAAACCTGGTGGCCTATGGTCCGGCAGAAAGGATGCTCTTTGATTATCTCAGTGAAAATCCTGAAATCTCGGTGAGCAAATTCAGTCGCATCGCTAAGATCCCAATGTATAGAGCAGAAAAAATCCTGGCTCTTTTCCTTAAATGGGAAGTAGTCGACTTTTATGCCAGTGATAAAGGCATTCGTTTTCGCTTAAAAGAAGAGGATTAGGAATTGAAAATGTCGATTTCCGCTAAATCCTGATCAAAGCTTCCGTACCAATCTAAATGCGGTGAACTCTGGCCGCAGCCCCCTAATTCTTCCAGGCAATAGGTTTTATCATGACTGTAACCACAATGATCGCAGCGCCCAACATTGACGAAATGATCGAGGTCACTACCACATTCCAGGCAATGCCAATGCGGTCCTGGCTTGGGTTTCCAATGACAATGCGGACATTTAATATCTTTTGAATTCACGGTTTTATACGGAAAATCTGAGGCGCGAATTACGCAAATAAGGGCCTGCGGTCCTAAAGATTTAAATAATTCTGATCTGACCTAGCCCTCCCCTCTTAAAACACTAAATTTGCGGCCTCAAAAAATTAAGCTATGCTTACGGTATCCAATGTGTCGCTCCAATTCGGGAAACGCGTTTTATTTGATGAAGTTAACCTCAAGTTTTTAGGCGATAACTGCTATGGTATGATTGGCGCTAATGGCGCTGGAAAATCTACCTTCCTCAAGATTCTGAGTGGTGAGATCAGCCCAAATAGTGGTATGGTGAACCTGGAGCCCGGAAAACGGATGGCGGTTTTGAAGCAGGATCACGCTGCTTTTAACGATCATCAAGTTTTGGATACCGTTTTAATGGGTTACCGCGAGCTTTATGATTTGATGAAGGAAAAGGATGCTCTTTATGCCAAGCCCGATTTTTCGGAAGCTGATGGTATTAAAGCCTCTGAATTGGAAGAGAAATTCGCGGAAATGGACGGCTGGAACGCCGAGAGCGATGCCGCTGCCCTGCTTAGTGGTTTGGGAATTTCCGAATCTTTACACTATTCACTGGTAAAGGACTTAGAGGGTTCTCAAAAGGTGCGTGTGCTTTTGGCCCAGGCTTTATTTGGTAATCCGGATGTTTTGATTCTCGATGAGCCTACCAACGACCTGGACTTGAAAACCATTACCTGGTTAGAAGACTTCCTTTTAAACTTCCGAAATACGGTAATCGTTGTATCGCATGACCGTCACTTTTTAGACACGGTTTGTACGCATATTGCCGATATCGACTTTAAGAAAATTTCCCTTTATACCGGTAACTATAGCTTCTGGTATCAAAGTTCACAATTAGCGGCTCGTCAGCGTGCTTCTGCCAATAAAAAGGCGGAAGAGAAACGCAAAGAATTGCAGGAGTTTATCCAGCGATTTAGCGCCAATGCCTCTAAATCTCGTCAGGCTACCAGCCGTAAGAAATTACTGGATAAGATTAACCTGGAGGCCATGCCTCAGTCCAGTCGTCGCTACCCGGCCATTATCTTTAATCAGGGTCGTGAAGCTGGAGATCAGATTTTGGAAGTTTCCAATCTTTCTTCTCATGCTGAAGATGGTACTCTACTCTTCCAAAATGTTGACTTTAAAGTGAACCGTGGTGATAAGATTGCGGTGATCAGCGATAATAGCTTAGCCATTACGGCCCTTTTTGATATCATTAATGGGGATCGCAAGGCTGATACTGGCGAATACACTTACGGTCAGACTATCACTACTGCTTACCTTCCTACCGAGCATCAACATTTCTTCGATACCGATGATAACCTTATCGATTGGTTACGTGAGTACTCTGAAAACAAAGACGAGGTGTATGTACGTGGTTTCTTAGGTAAGATGTTGTTTACCGGCGAAGAGGTATTGAAATCGGCTCGTGTACTATCCGGAGGTGAGAAAATGCGTTGTTTGATGTCGCGCATGATGTTGCAAGAAGCCAACCTCCTCACCTTCGATGAACCTACCAACCACTTGGACCTGGAGTCTATTCAGGCTTTGAACAACTCCTTGCAAGAATATAAAGGGACTATTCTCTTTACTTCTCATGACCACACCTTTACCGAAACCGTTGCAAATCGTATTATCGAGATTTTCCCCAGCGGAATTATGGATAAGATGATGGATTATGATGATTATATCGCCAGCGATAAAATTCAAGCACAGCGCGAGGAAATGCGTGCGGTAAAGGCCTAAGCGCCTTTTATTCGCCCATTCATTACTTTAAACCATAAGGGTGGAATGGTGCTGAGGAGCATCATTCCCGGATAGCCGGTAGGCAATTGCGGACTTTGATCGTGATGCTGAAGGGTCTGGTATTTGCGATGCGGATGGGCATGGTGATCGCTGTGTCGGCTTAATTCGAATAAGAGCAAACGACCGATAATATGGTCACTGTTCCAGCTGTGTTCGGCCTCTGCCTTTTCATAGCGATGTTCGCTTACTTTTTTGCGGCTTAGTCCGTAATGCTCAATGTAATTAACGGTTTCTAGCAATAAGGCTCCAAATAAGGCAGCTGCTAAAAAGGCTAATAGACTTTCTAATCCGAAGAATAGAAAAATGGCGGTCAAGGCAATGAGCTGAATTAATGACCACAGCAACAATTCATTCGAAGAAGACCAAAATGACTTTTTTCGGGACTTCAATAATTGGGCTTGAATTTTCCAGGCATGCAGATAGGAAAATATAATACTGCGCAGCCAAAAGGCATAAAGACTCTCCTTATAGCGAGCAGAGGCGGGATCTTCCGGTGTGGCCACATTGCGGTGATGTCCAAAGTTGTGCTCGGTGAAGAAATGCACATAAAGGCTGGTGCTCAAAAGGATTTTCGCCAATACTTGCTCATATTTCTTGCGACGATGACCCAATTCATGGCCCACATTAATGCCGATTACCCCACACATTAGGCCCATGGCCGTTATTCGTCCCCAAAAGGTGAGACTATCGTAAGTATTATCACTAAGGTCCCAAAGGAAATAAAGCAGCAATGCTAATTGAATGGGCACCATCAGGTACAACAAACGATCGTACCAGGGATCTTCCTTGATCATCTCTTCTCTTTGTTTATCGAGGTTTGCCGGATTCGGTGCAAAGAACAATTCCAATAAGGGAACCACTAAAAAGGCGTAAAACAAAGGCATATAAGCCAGCAGTCCTTCCCTTTGCATAGATAGGAAAACCGCCAAGGGTAAGGAATAGGCCATCAGGTATTTGAGAAAGCGCCATTTCATAGCTCCAATTTAGCTATTGTTTAAACATATTCAAGCTTGTACTGAACCAAAGTAGGGAGTCAGAGTTTTATTGTAGCTCTTCATCCTGCCGATTAATGACTATTTTCGGGGATAAGACCAATCAAGCTATTATGAAACGACCTTTATTCGTTGCCTTTCTTCTCTTATTTTCCGTTCTGGGCCTTGCTCAAGACAGTATTCCTCAAAAATTTTTAAGTGATCTAAACTTTCGTTCCATCGGTCCGGCCGGGATGAGCGGTAGGATAACTGCTATTAAAGTAGATCCGCGTGATGATAACCGCATCTATGCGGGGTCGGCCTCCGGTGGACTGTGGCGCAGTGAAAATGGTGGTACCTCCTGGTCTTGTATCTTTAATAATGAAGCCGTTAGCAGTGTTGGCTCCATCGCTCTGGATCCTCAAAACCCGGATGTAATTTGGCTGGGTACCGGAGAAGGAAATCCTCGTAATTCCAATACGGGTGGGGCTGGCATCTATCGCTCCCCGGATGGTGGTAAAAGCTGGAAGCTGATGGGATTGGAGGAAACCCGACATATCCATCGCATTTTGGTGCATCCCTATAATCCTAATATTATATATGTAGCTGCGATTGGTAATCCCTGGGCAGACTCCAAAGACCGTGGGGTATACAAGAGTATTGATGGCGGTAAGAACTGGGAACTTATTCTCTATAATAATGAACGAACGGGTGCAGCTGAAATGGTTATGGATCCTCACAATCCAGATAAGCTGATTGTAAATATGTGGGAGCATCGCCGCAATCCCTGGTTCTTTAAATCTGGTGGCCCTGGTAGTGGATTATATACCACCTTTGATGGCGGTGCCAGCTGGACCCAAAAAAGCGAGAAAGATGGCTTACCCAAAGGAGAATTAGGCCGCATGGGCATTGCGATTGCCCCCTCCCAGCCCAATCGCATTTATGCCTTGATTGAAAACAAAGAAAAGAACGCCCTCTACCGCAGTGATGATGGCGGTGCGAAATGGCAGAAGATTTCGGTGGACCCCAATATTGGCAATCGCCCCTTCTATTATGCGGAAATCTATGTGGATCCTGAAAATGAAAATCGGGTGTATAGCATTTGGTCGGTGCTGAGTCGCTCTGAAGACGGAGGCAAGAATTGGGAAGTTATTGCTCCTTACGACTATATCCATCCCGATCATCATGCTTTTTACATTCACCCTCAAGATCCCAACTATATCATTAATGGTAATGATGGAGGCTTAAACATCAGTCGGGATCGTGGTCGCAGCTGGCGATTTGTGAATAATCTTCCCTTAGCCCAATTCTATCATATCAGCTACGATATGGAAATGCCCTATAATGTTTATGGCGGTATGCAGGACAATGGCTCCTGGAAAGGCCCGGCCTATGTGTGGCGTGCCGATGGCATTCGCAATGATTATTGGGAAGAACTTTTCTTTGGCGATGGTTTTGATGTTTTACCCGATCCCAATAACAATCGTTATGTGTATGCGATGAGTCAGGAGGGCTTTGTGGGTCGTGTAGACGTAAATACCGGTTATACCCAAATGATTCGCCCAGTGCATCCAGAGCATATAAAACTGCGCTATAACTGGAATGCCCCTATTGCTCAAGATCCCTTTGATAGCACCTGCATTTACTTCGGAGCTCAATTTGTGTTTAAGTCTAAAGATCAAGGCCAAAGCTGGGAGGTGATTTCGCCTGATCTCACTACGAATGATACCAGCAAGCAGCATTTTGATGAAAGTGGCGGTTTAACCTATGATGTAACCGGAGCTGAAAATTATACCACTTTACTTTGTATTGAGCCAGGTCTTTCACCCGGAGAGCTTTGGGTAAGTAGTGATGATGGCCTTTTACATCTAAGTCGTGATGCGGGTAAAAACTGGCAGGAATTAAGTGCTAAAATGAAAGCTCTTCCAGAAGGAGCTTGGATCCCGCAAATCGTGCATTCTACCCATCAAAAAGGAGCGGCCTTTGTAGTGGCTAATGATTACCGCCGAGGTAATGAAAGGCCCTATCTCTATTATACCGATAATTATGGCAAGAGCTTCCGCAATATTGGCATGGACCTCCCCGCCTATGTGCTATCGGTGGTGCAAGATCCGGTGGATCCCAATTTACTTTTTGCCGGCACCCAAAGAGGCCTTTTCTTTAGTTGGGATATGGGCCTGCACTGGCAAAAATGGACTAAGGACTTCCCTACTGTGCCCGTTAATGATCTTAAAATCCATCCACGTGAGCATGATCTCATTGTAGGAACCTTTGGAAGAGCCGCTTATATCCTGGATCCTTTAGAGCAATTAAGGGAGAGTATCGCACTACTCCGCAGTAATGAAGACCCTAAGCTACAACTATATACGGTAAACGATCCCTGGAAGCATGCCACGAAAAGAGCAGATGGCTCTCGCTTTCCAGCGGATGGGATTTTCAAGGGTGAGAATCGCAATTCAGGATTAGAAGTCTTTGTTTACAATGGCTTTGAGAAGGAAGATTCGGTGAAAAGCAAAAAGCTCCAATTGAATTTATACAATGCTCAAAATGAGCTGCAAAGAACCTGGTATCTAGATCCCAAAGAAGGTTTGCATAAATACCGCCTGGCTATGCAGGGCAAAGGTTTAGGTTTCCCTGATAAGAATCGTAGCTTGATTGATACCACAGAACAAGCCCCAATTCCCCTGCCCTGTGGCAATTATCGCCTAGAATTGAGCTATGGTGGCCAGAAAGCCGATCAAAGCTTCGTGTATCGCCTGGATCCGCGTTTGAGCGATCAAATCTCTCTGGAAGATCTGGAAGCCAGTTTCCATTATCGGCAGAAATTAGATGCTTCTTTAGATTCTTTGCATCAGGCAAGCGATTGGTTAAAAGAGGCCAAAATGAAAATCCAAATCAGTAAGGAATTAGCAGAATTAAGCTTGAAGGCAGATCAGGCGAAAGCCTACCAGGACTCCTTAAAAAGCTTGGAGAAAGGCTTAAAAGAACTGGAGGAAAAGATTTTTGGCAAGGTGGTAGATGGCTATTACGATCAACCTGAAACCCTGCAAAGTCAGTACAATGCGATTTTGATGTATTTCTGGAGCAATTGGGCGGAAGTTCCTTCTCAAGCCCAAATTTTAGAAGACAAATACCGTAAATCGGAGCAAGCTTTTCTGGAAGAGTGGAAAGCCTTTAAGCAAAATGACTGGCCCAAATTTGAAAGCCTTCGTCAGCAATTCAATTTAAACCTAAAAGGATAATGGCAAATTACGATGCGATTATAGTAGGCGCCGGAGTTTCGGGCCTGATCGCTGCGAAAGAACTGGAATCGTATAATTTAAAAACGCTCATCATCGACCAGGCTCCGCAGGTGGGAGGTCGACTAAAAACCGATTTTTTCGAAGGCTTTACGCTGGATCAGGGTTTTCAAGTTATCCTTAGTGCTTATCCTATGGTAAAGAAGCATTTGGATTTAAAAGCACTGGAATGCAAGGCTTTTGACTCAGGTGCCTTTATCTTTAATGGAGCGAAATCCTTTACCGTAAGTGATGTAAAGCGAAATCCGGCCGCGGCCATTTCCATGTTTTTTAGTCCGGTAGGCAGCATTTGGGATAAATTAAAAATGGCTAAGCTCCGTAAATGGGTTTTGGAGCAATCCGTAGAAGAAATTTTTGAGATTAAGGCAGAAAGCACCTACGACTATTTGCGGGGCTATGGTTTTTCGCGAAAGATTATCGAGCGCTTTTATCGCCCCTTCTTTAGCGGGATTTTTCTGGAAAATGATTTGGAAACCTCTAATCGACAGTTCCTCTTTGTATTTAAGATGTTTGCGGAGGGCGAAGCCTGTCTTCCCAAAAAAGGTATCGCCTCGGTAGCTCAGCAAATCAAAGCAGGACTGCGTTCTACAGAGTTTCGTTTAAATGCCGAAGTATTGAAGGTCGAAAAGGGACAAGTGCATCTAAAAAATGGCAGCAGTTTGGAAGCAAAGCAAATCATTATTGCCTGCGAACCGGGCGCTTTATTGCCCCAATTGGCAGATAGCACTGAATGGAATCCCACCCTGCAAGCTTATTTTGAAGGTACGGCAGGCAAATTGACGAAAGGCCTGATTGCCCTGAATTCAGATTCGGAAGGCCTAATCAGCAATGTGGCTTGTTTATCGAAGGTGCAGCCTGCCTATGCGCCCAAAGGCAAACATTTGTATTCAGTAAGCTTAAAACAGGATCCCGGTTTATCCGAAAATCAATTGGAAGTAAAAATTCAGTCGGAAATGACGCCTTTATTAGGAACTCAAGCCAGCCAATGGAAATTGATTCGAACCTATAAGGTCAATCGCTCCCTGCCACGTATCGATCAAGTGGTTTATAGCCGAGCCTTTGAAGAAAGTAGGGTCATGGATGGAATTTACCTGGCCGGAGATCATATCTTGAACCCCTCATTAAATGCTGCCATGCTAAGCGGTGAATTGGCCGCTAAGGCCCTCATTTTAAATCATCAAGCCTCATGAGAATAGTGGGACCTCTGCCCCATCCAAAGTTCAAAGTAGTGCTCTATGCGCAAGAGCAGCACTGGTATGTAGAAATAGAAACCGGGCCCATGAAACAATGTTTTAAGGTTCCAAAAGCCCGGGCCGCCAGTCAGGCGGAAGTACAAAAGTGGCTGGATGAGGAATTTAGCGAGGAAACCTATCGCATATTTGAAGCGATGTATCGTAATTACAAGGCTTCTGCAGATCGGAACCTCGAAAATCCCTCCTAGCCAAATTTTAGTCTTTTAAGAAATCGGCAACTTCCTTGCTGAGGCTTTCACCACGATCGCGAGCATACCATTTTTGCAAGTCGATAGTCACATCCGCTTTAGCTCTACCTTCTGCTTTGCCATCCAAATGAATTTGTTGAGCAGCTTCAGGTCTTGGTCCCCATTCCCCTAAAACTTCGCCACTTTCACTGTAGCGAATTAATTTAGGAATAGATCGCCCCCCATTGGTGAGGTGTTGATCCATAAGGTCCAGGTTTTCATCGCGAAGGAGAATGCTTAATTCTATATTAGGACTGTATTCTGCGATTTTTGCTAGTACGGGTACTGAGTGCGCAGCATCGCCACACCAGCCTTCGCTAAGCACTACCCACTTTTCTTTGCGATTCATATTATCGAGGGCAGACTTCAATTCATCGCTAAACTCATAGCGCTTGTCCCACTTGTCCATGCGGGCCATATTTAAATCGGTATATCGTAGGAAATCATCCGATTCAGAACCGCCAGTAGCTTGGCCTTGGTAGCGCAATTGCTTAATTAAATCGCGGTATTCGGGGTAAGTATAGGATTTGCGTTCTATTGCTGTATCAGACATAGTCTATTATTTTTTCGGTTTGCAAGGTATAGACGAAGCAATCGCTGTACTATGACAAAAGGCACCAAAAGCTCTATGAAAATATAGTCCCTATCGATAAAACAAAAAGGCCTCCACAATGGGAGGCCTTTCAATGCTGTTTGCTAGACTTAGCTAAACTGAGAAGAAACAGTTTCGCTTTTAGGGCCTTCACTGTAATCGTAAAAACCTTCGCCTGATTTTGCGCCTAATTTTCCGGCACGTACCATATTTACTAATAAGGGACAGGGAGCGTATTTAGGATTACCAAAGCCTTCGTACAATACATTCAAGATAGAAAGACAAACGTCGAGGCCAATGAAATCTGCTAATTTCAAGGGTCCCATCGGATGGGCCATACCTAATTTCATAATGGTATCGATTTCCTTCACTCCTGCTACACCTTCAAATAGGGTAATGATAGCCTCATTAATCATCGGCATCAGGATACGATTGGAAACGAAACCGGGGTAGTCATTACATTCGGTAGGTACCTTGCCTAATTTCTCAGACAATTCCATAATGGTTTTGGTAGTTTCATCAGAGGTTGCATAACCGCGAATCACTTCTACCAATTTCATTACCGGTACCGGATTCATAAAGTGCATACCAATCACCTTATCGGGACGAGAGGTAACGGCGGCAATTTGAGTTAAGGAAATGGAAGAGGTATTAGAAGCCAGAATCGCTTCAGGCTTGGAATAGCGATCCATATCGCCAAAAATCTTCAATTTAAGGTCTACATTCTCCGTTGCGGCTTCCACTACCAAATCGGCATCGCTTAAGGCGGTAGCCATATCGGTAGAACCACTCAAATTGGTGAGGGTAGCTTCCTTTTTCGCTTCGTCGATAATTCCTTTAGAAACCTGACGATCCAGGTTTTTGCTGATAGTGTTTAATCCGCGATCGAGGGCTTCGTCAGAAATATCAACCAGATTTACTTCAAAGTCGTTTTGAGCAAAAACATGGGCAATTCCATTTCCCATGGTTCCCGCTCCGATCACTGCTACTTTCTGCATGTTATAATTTTAAGAGAGGTAATTATTCGTTGAGTAATTTTTGCAAAAATGCATCATTTTCGCTCACAAAGTCTTCCCAAACGGGAGTTCCTGGTCCGGAAAATCCGGTATGGATCTTTCGCAGCTTATGCTCTTTGTCCAGATATATGGCAGTTGGATAGCTCATTACATGATTGAGCATCGGCAATTTCTCCGCCGCTTTATCATCGCGAGTGGCTCCCGCCAGCAGCACTGTATAGGGAATACTAAGGTCCTTCTGCATTTTGGTTAAGCGCTCTTGAGCGGTAGCATAATCGCGGGTGCGCTCAAAGCTCAGGCAAACGATTTCGAGGCCCTGGTCTTTGTACTGCTCATAGACCTTTGAGAGGTAACGGCTTTCATCATAGCAGTTTGGACACCAGGAACCGCTAATTTGGATGATTACTGCCTTATCGGCAAAACGAGGATCGCTCAGAGCAATGGTATCCCCATTCAAATTTGGAAAGGCAAATTCCATTTTAGAATATCCCTCCTTCAAATAGGTTAAAGTATTTGGGTCGGGCAATTCAAAGCTACTATCGCGGTAAGCAATCCAGGTAGCATGGTAGCTGCGCCCGGAATAGAAATGGCCTTGGAGCGTATCGTGTAAATCGGCTTCGAGATAAAAGAGATGCGCTCCATCAAAAGCAGAGAGGTATAATTTACCTGCAGCTCCTGAACCTTCCAAATAGCGATAATCGCCAGTGGCTGTCATGATAGTGCCATAAACCCCTTTCTCCTGATCCCATTCGAAATAGGCTTTACCAAAGCTTTCATCCTCCGTACCCGGATTAAATACCACTTTCCAATATCCTGGCAAAGGATAGAGATGCTGGGCATTTTCATAACGTTCTGATACTCCTGCGGTAGCGGTAAAAGGCAGATAGTAATCCTCAGCATCAGGATTGATATATTGACCTTTTAACTGATTACCCTCCTTTTTAACCAAGAAATAATTGGCAAAAACGGGCATTTCAATTTTGAAGCTATCGGCAGCTATGCGAATCACTTTGGCGTCGATAATCTCCTCCGCATTTTTTATATGCGCTACATATTCAGAGTCATTTATCGATTCTAAGTTGAAGTTAAACTTTAAGTCGGTACTATCGTTTTGCGCGATCACAGCCTGCCATATTCCTTCTGCTAATTGGGAGTCAGCGGTATTAACTTCTGGCTTGGGAGCCGAATTCTGACAAGCTCCGAGACTCAAGCTTAAAAGCAGAATCCCCGTGGCTCTTTTTATCATAATCCTAATTCTTTGGTAATTGCCTCTAATCGACCTTCGAGTTCTGCTTTCCTGACAGCAAATTCGGAAGTATCGGCTAAATTTCCTTTTACGCTCACATAGAACTTGATTTTAGGTTCCGTTCCACTAGGACGTGCGGTAATTTTGGTGCCCTGATCGGTCACAAACTGCACCACATTGCTTTTAGGTAAGTTAATAACTTCTTTACGATTATAAGCTACATAGCGATGCTCGGAACTTTGATAATCCAATACTTCCACAATCTTCTCACCTGCAATAGTAGCAGGAGTTTTGGAGCGGAAGTCTTCCATCATTTGGGCAATTTCCTGCTGACCTTTCATGCCCTCACGCTTCAAGGAAACCAGTTTTTCGAGGTAGAAACCAAATTTGTGGTAAACCTCTACCATCATCTCATAAAAACTGGAACCTTGTGATTTAGCATAAGCAGCCGTTTCTGCCAGCATTACTGCAGAAGCTACCGCATCCTTATCACGCACAAAATCACCAATCATATAGCCATAGCTTTCTTCACCACCGCCAATAAAAGTGGCTTCGCCTTCGCGCTTACGAATGATATCGGCAATCCATTTAAATCCGGTTAAACATTCGGGGCATGGCACATCGTAGGCCTTAGCGATATCTGCAATGAGATCAGTGGTAACAATGGTTTTAGCTACATATTCATTACCCGTCAATTTGCCATTTTCCTTCCAACGTTCGAGGAGATAGTAAATCAACACGGAGGCCGCTTGATTACCATTCAGCAGTTCCATTTCACCCTCAAGATTGCGAACTGCAATCCCTACCCGATCGGCATCTGGATCGGTACCAATAACCATATCCGCACCTAGCTTCTCAGCTTGTTTAAGAGCCATGGTTAGGGCTTCTGCTTCCTCTGGGTTTGGAGAAGCTACGGTAGGGAAATCTCCATCCGGAGTAGCTTGCTCTTCAACTATGGAAACCTTTTTAAAGCCGGCATTTTCCAAAGCAGGTGGCACCAAAGTAATACTGGTACCATGGATACTGGTGAATACCACCGAAAGATCTTCTTTACCTTGATTGCTCAAGCTTAGCTCCTTCACTTTGGCGAGATAGGCTTGATCTACGGCATCGCCAATCATTTCAATCAGATCCGGATTAGCATCGTAGCGAATTTCATCAGCTTTAACCGCACGAACCTCAGTAATTACAGCCTTATCATGAGGAGGCACCAATTGACCGCCATCACTCCAATATACCTTATAACCATTGTAAGCAGGCGGATTATGTGAGGCCGTTAAAACGATTCCACTCTGACAATCTAAATGGCGAATAGCAAAGGATAAAGCCGGAGTTGGACGTAAATCCTCATAAAGGAAAACCTTAATACCATTGGCCGAAAGCACTTCCGCTACTTGACGGGCAAAGGGCTTGGAATTATGGCGACTGTCATGCGCAATCGCCACTTTAATTTGAATATCAGGAAACTGCTTATTCAGGTAATTCGCTAATCCCTGGGTTGCAGCACCTAAGGTGTATTTATTAATTCGGTTGGTCCCAACGCCCATGATTCCTCGTAAACCACCCGTTCCGAAGTCGAGGTCCTGGTAAAAAGCATCATTTAAGGCATCACCACCGGCATCAATTAGAGCCTGGGTAGCTTTTTGGGTTTCAGTATCATAAGGAGCTTTGAGCCAGGCTTGGGCTCTTTCTGCTGCTTGCGTCATTTGTTTTAAGGGGCTTAGGTTAGTCTTTTACTACATTGGAAGCACCACTGAGGTTTTGGCGTACAATACGTCCATTACCACGGTAGCGAATATCAGAAGCACCGGAAGCTTCAATTTCCAGCTCTTCACTTACATTAACTTCTAATTCGGAAGCGCCACTTACGTCGATGCGCATTTTACGGCAATTGAGATCAAACATTTTGCATTCGGAGGCGCCGCTACCCTCAATGCTCACTTTATCGGCGGTACCACTCATTTTGAGCTCCGTTGCTCCGCTTAATTCCATTTTAATATCATCAGCATCTACACTTAGAGTGATTTGAGCGGCTCCACTGGATTCAATATCCAGGTCATTGATATCTAATGTTCCTTTATTGTCGATGGTTACCGCACCAGAAAGTTGAATGGATTCATAATCCGGACTACTGATATATACGTCCAATTCCTTGGCTTTACCAATATTTTTTCGGCTGCGTATATGGAGGACTCCACCTTCTACATAGGTTTCGATCAACTCCATTAAATTATCATCGGCCACCACTTTAAGTCTATGAACATCAGCTTGTACCAGATGAATTTCGAACATACCGCTGGCATCAATACCATCAAATTCTTCCACATTGCGGTTTTCTTCTACAACCTTACCACTGCCGGTAACACCCACCATGCACGAAGTAGTGAGGGCCAATATTGCTATAAAGGATAAAATGCTTTTCATAAGGGTCAATTTCCCGCTAAGTTAAGGTATCAGCGCTATTTGTAGAAGTCTGGTGGCTGCTTTCACAAATTAATAATCTGGCGGATTAACATTTCCGGAACTCTTACAAGTGTAGCTCAGCTCACTATAGTTATAAAAGGTTAACTCAGTTGACTAAAAAAGTAATGTAACACCTAAATTTGCATAGCCTAAATCGTGATTTTTCAACTCTGCAAACAAAAGGCTTTAATCTAAGCCGACTCCCTAAAAATGAAACGTTTACTTACAATTTCAGCAATCTGCATTAGTCTATTTGCTTATGCTCAAAAACCTCAGTTTACTCCAAAACCACATCCAAGAATTGGTGTTAAAAATGATATCCCAGCTGGACCATTTGCTATAATTGATCTAGATCAGGATGGAGATAAGGATCTCATCGTGGATACCCAGTACGATAATCTGAAACTTTACCTAAATCAAGGTAATGGTGACTTTAAGGAAATACCTACACCTTGTGCATTTCAAGTTGCTATAATCCAAATGGCAGTTGTGGATTTGCAAAATGATGGAGATGATGATTTACTCTTAAGTAGACATGATAAAGCGTTCATGGTTCTTGAGAACAAAGGAAATTTTAATTTTGAACTTAGGGCAGATACAAGTGTTGCACCTCAAAAAAGCTATGTCTTTCATGCAGGTGACCTAAATGGTGACCAATATCCCGATATCGCTGTAAGTGGTAATGATTCCCAAAATATTAGTGAATTAAAGATTTTCTTGAGTGATTCTTTAGGATCCTTTCATGAAGTACCGGGCAATTCCGCTTATCAAGGTATTGCCGTCAACGGACAAATTGCCTTTGGCGATTTGGATGACGATGGTGATACTGACATGTTCATGAGTGGGGAATCTAATTGGCCAAACCAATTTTATCAAAATTTCAGTTGTGTTTACTGGAATAATGGAAACACCATATTTAATAAGGATACAACTGGATTTATGCAGTTAAAGAACAGCATCATTGGGATAGAGGATTTGAATAATGATGGGAAAAAAGATTTGGTATTTACAGGAGAAAGGTTCACTCCCAGTCATGAAACCTGGTCCTTTGTTTATCATCAAACTGCTAATGGTTTAAGCCTGGTGGATACCTTTCCAGGGATAGAAACAAAATTAGCTGATGATCACTCAATTTACTTTAAAGACTATAATTCTGATGGTTTTACCGATTTTTTCATTTGTAGTAATAGCAATAATTATGGTTATAGTTTTTGGGTAGAAAACCAATCAAACCAATCCTATAATATCCTTCAAGGTGAAAACTTTTATGGAGTTTTAAATAATGAAACTGTGGCAAGTGCAGATTTCAATCTTGATGGTCGAGTAGACTATATCACCACGATGCATGGTCGAAGAACTCAAGTTATACTTAAAGATGCAAATAATCAGCCGCAAATAACTCAAAATCATTTTGATCCTGGGTTCTATCGACAATTCACCAAAGGAGATATAAACGGAGATTCATTAATTGATTTCGTTGTTTTAAGAACACGGCATTCTTCTAATTCATCGACTCTTTCTCCCAAAATATTTATAAATGATGGACAAGGTAATTTTGATGAATTCTCGGACGCTGATCTTCCGTTGTACACAGAAGAAATAGAACTAATTGATGCGGATGGCGATGGCGATGATGACCTAATAATTGGTGGAATGTATGGTTCTAGTGATTTTGGCTTAAAGCTGTTCACAAACAATGGTGCTGGAGATTTTACTTACCACAATACTGTAGATAGCACCTTTACTCGGGGACAGGTGGCAATTGGGGATTTGGACTTAGATGGTGATTTGGATATTTTAGTTGCTGGCCGAAATCTTTACGGCTCTGTTCCAAATTATGCTGCGATTTACTTGAATAATGGTACAGGAGATTTCATTCGTTCAAATTCAAGTTTACCCAATGTTGGTGCTCCTTCTGGAGGAGATGCTATACATCTTTTTGACTATAATCAGGACGGATACCTGGATGCAATTCTGCCCTTAGCATATAAAACTGTAATCTATTTAAATGACTCTTCAGGAAATCTTTATTTAGACTCTTTGACTAGCCTTAACTACAACCGGATGAAATTCAAACAACTTAAAGGTGGAGATATCAATAAGGATGGGTTAAATGACTTTTTAGCAATAACAGATACTTTGCGTGGTTTTAATCGAATTAAATTAAGAGTGTTTTATGGTAATGTAAATGGTGGTTACACCTACAGCCCACCTATGCTTCATAGAAACAATATAGCAATGGAAAGTATCAATCTAATGGACCTAGATGGAGATTCACTACCAGATATATTCGGACGTGGAGGATATTTTTCTTCAACCGATTTTCTTATTTATTGGAATGATACGGTAAATGGGTTTTGGAGGGATTCCACTTTTATCATCGAAGATCATTCTGATATTCAGACTTTTGGAGACGACATCGATTCAGATGGAGACATCGACATAGTTGCAGCCTCTTTAAATTCAAATGATCAAATGAGTCTTGGAGAAGTCTGGGTAAATGAAACTTGCCCTTATTATACTTATACACAACAGCTAACCGCTTGCCGCAGATATTATTGGCCAATAGCCAATTGTACTTTTACAGCTAGTGGATCTTATTCTGTTGAAGTTCTAAATGGAAACTGTAAAGAAGCTCATATTTTAGATCTTACCATCAATCCCCAACCTTCGATTTCCCTTATTCAAGATTCCATATTACAATCGGATAGCCTCGCTCCTTCCTATCAATGGTTTTCCTGTGATTCTAGCGGTACTAAAACCATGATCTCAGGTGCAAATGCTAGAACCTTTACACCTCAACATGGAGGCTATTATGCGGTGGCTAATCTCAATGCTGATTGTAATGACACTTCTGAATGTTTCTTATATCAGGGGCTTTCTCAAAGGGAGCACCACTCGATTCAATTTGATGCTTTTCCTAATCCGGTGGAAGACAAGTTAATTGTGAATGGTCTAAAAGAAGGGCAAGATTTAAAACTTATTGGCTGTGACGGAAAATTGATCTTAAATCAGCCTATTCATAAAGACAAAGTTCAATTAGATCTTAGTCATTTATACCCTGGTGTATATTACCTAGTTTTAAATGACCCAGAACTCGGGGTTTCCAGTCAGTGTATAGTGAAAAAGTAAAGCACAAAAAAAGCCCTCCAAATGGAGGGCTAAAATCGAAACGGCTTCTTTTTCTTATCTCTAATTCTTAGCCTTTTAAGGCCTCAAACTGCTTCTCTACAAAATTGGTGAGAGCCTCGCCATGCAAGAGGTTCTGGGCTAGCATCGCCAGATCTTTACCTTGCTTAATCAGCTCTTTCTGCTTGACTTCATCCTTCTCATCTAAAATCGAAGAAATCAAAGGGTGATTGGTATTGACCACCAAGTTGTACATATCGGGCATATCCCCCATTCCCATCATGCCACCACCAGTAGCACTCATTTCCTTCATTCGACGCATAAATTCAGGAACGGTAATATTGAAAGGTGCTTCGCTGCTATCCAATGATTCCAATACTACGGTATAAGTAGCTTTATCCACCTCCCCTTCAATAATGGGCTTCAGCTTTTCTTTTTGCTCTTCGCTTAATAGCGATACCTGCTCTTCGTCTTTAGCAATCAGTTTATCAATGCTGTCGCTGTCTACACGAGCAAATTTCACTTTCTGATCTCCACCTTCCAGCTTTTGCATCAAATGGCTCACCAATGGACCTTCCATTAAGAGCACATCATAGCCTTTATTCTGAGCCTTTTTGATGTAAGCATGCTGTCCTTCCTTATGGGCAGCATAGAGTACTACCAGGTTTCCATCCTTGTCGGTTTGGTTGGCTTTGATCTTTTCTAAGTATTCTTCAAAGGTGGCATAGCTGTCATCCACTGACTGGTAAAGCGCAAATTTCTGAGCTTTCTCAAAGAACTTATCATCGCTAAGCATGCCATACTCGATGATCACCTTGATATCGTTCCACTTGCTTTCGAAATCGGCACGATCCTTTTTAAAGAGGCTGCTTAGTTTATCAGCTACCTTTTTGGTAATGTGGCCGCTAATCTTCTTCACCGCACCATCGGCCTGCAAATAGGAACGTGATACATTTAGCGGAATGTCCTTAGAATCAATAACCCCGTGCAATAAAGTCAGGAAGTCAGGTACAATACCTTCCAAATTATCGGTTACAAACACCTGATTTTGATACAACTGAATCTTATTGCGTTGCAAGTCCATATTGGGCTTAATGCGCGGGAAGAAGAGAATCCCATTCAGATCGAAAGGATAATCCACATTTAAATGAATATGGAATAAAGGCTCTTCGAAAGTCATGGGGTACAACTGACGATAGAACTCTTTATAATCTTCTGCTTCCAAATCGGCCGGAGCTTTGGCCCAGGCAGGTTCAGTTACATTGATAATATCGGGAACCGTACGCTTGGTTTCCTTCTTATCCTCACCATCACCTTCAGTTTCGGTAATTTCCTTTTCACCAAACTGAATGGCCACCGGTAAGAAACGGCAGTATTTCTTCAATAGATCCCTAATGCGACCTTCTTCTAAAAACTCGGTAGAGTCTTCATTGATATGCAGAACGATATCGGTTCCACGCTCTTGGCGCTGATCGCTTTCCTCCAAGGTGAATTCAGGCGAACCATCGCAAGACCAATAAGCACCTTTTTCGCCATCGCGATGCGAACGGGAGAAGATTTCCACCTTAGAGGCTACCATAAAGCTGGAATAGAAACCTAATCCGAAGTGACCAATAATAGCCGCTCCATCAGCTTTATCCTCATACTTCTGCACAAACTCCTCGGCTCCGGAGAAGGCTAATTGATTGATGTATTTATCAATTTCCTCCCGGCTCATGCCAATACCTTTATCGGAGATGGTTAAGGTTTTATTTTCCTTATCCACTTTCACCTCGATGGTCAGATCACCTAATTCGGCACTGGACTCACCAATACGACTTAAGGTCTTAAGCTTTTGGGTGGCATCCACCGCATTGGAAACTAATTCCCGTAAGAAGATTTCATGATCACTATACAGGAATTTCTTGATGATCGGGAAAATATTGTCGGCTGTAACGTTTATTTTACCGGTACTCATAATTTTATTTTTTGGTCATCCATCGAAAGGCAAAGGCTGTGCCGAGGGACGCTAAACTGACATCTTATCAGCTTGCTGTCAGAAAAGCTCTGTAAATCCTGACAAGCATCATAGTTTCACCTTTCGGGCCGTCGTAATCTTGTATAAAATTTGAAAACACCATGAACTATTGCAGCGCTGAAGAAGCCGTAAAAGTGATCCAAAGCAATGATCGCGTTTATGTACACTCCGTTTCTATGGCCCCCCAGCAACTTATTAAGGCCATGACTGCTCGCCACGCCGAATTACGCAATGTAGAAGTAGTGCATTTGCATATTGAAGGGGATGCTCCTTATGCCAATCCAGAATACGCCCAAAGCTTCCATGTAAACTCTTTGTTTATTGGAGCTAATGTTCGCCATACCCTCAAAGCCGGAAACGGTTCCTACACCCCGGTTTTCCTTTCTGAGATTCCTTATTTATTCCGTAAAAGAGTATTGCCCATTAATGTGGCTTTGATGCAAGTTTCGCCACCCGACAAACACGGTTTTTGCTCTTTGGGTACTTCCGTAGATGCGAGTTTAGCTGCAGCCCATGCCGCTGATCACGTTATTGCACAGGTAAATCCACAGGTTCCTCGTACCCATGGCGACAGCTTAATTCACGTATCCAAATTCGATTCTTTGGTAGAAGTGAATGAGCCTATCCCTTCTCACGAACCTGGAACTCCTACCGATGTGGAAATGGAAATCGGTCGTCACGTTGCCTCTTTGGTAGAAGATGGATCCTGCCTGCAAATGGGTATTGGTGCCATTCCCAATGCAGCTTTAAGCCAGATGGGGCACTTGAAAAACCTGGGTATTCATACCGAAATGTTTTCCGATGGAATTTTGGATTTGGTAGAAAAAGGCATCATCAATGGATCCGAAAAGAAAACCCACCCTGGTAAAATCATCAGTGGCTTTGTAATGGGATCTCAGCGCTTGTACGACTTTATCGATGATAATCCACAGGTTAACCTGCTGGACATCGGCTATGTAAATGATACGGCGGTGATTCGCAAAAACCCCAAAGCAATAAGCATCAACTCAGCTGTAGAAATCGATTTAACCGGACAGGTATGTGCCGATAGTATTGGTGCGCATATGTACAGTGGTGTGGGTGGTCAAATGGACTTTATTCGTGGAGCCATGCTTTCCAAAGGTGGTAAACCTATTATTGCCTTACCCTCCACCACCCGCAAAGGCCTTACTCGAATAGTACCATTCTTAAAAGAAGGGGCCGGAGTAGTAACCACTCGTTCCCATGTTCATTATATTGTAACAGAATACGGAATTGCGGACCTCTATGGCAAAACTTTGAAACAAAGAGCAGAGGCTTTAGCGGGCATTGCCCATCCTGATCATCGTGAAAATATACTTCGAGAGTATCACGACGCGATCCACTAAGGTCACCAAAGCCTCTCGTTCCTTTTTCATTTCTTTGCTTTCGCTTTTAGGATTGAAAATTCAGACATGAAAAGAACAATTATAGCCGGGGTTGGACACTATGTTCCAGAAAATGTAGTAAGCAACCTCGACCTCTCTCAAATTATGGACACTTCTGATGAATGGATTCAGGAGCGTACCGGTATTAAAGAACGTCGTTGGGTTCGGGCCGATGGCGAAGAAACCACTTCCAGCATGGGTACTATTGCCGCTCAAAGAGCGATTGCCGATGCCGGATTGGAGCCCAATGACATCGACTTTATCGTTTTTGCCACCTTATCTCCGGACTATTATTTCCCAGGACCTGGGGTACAGGTTCAAGAGAATCTAGGGATCGACACGGTAGGTGCATTAGATGTGCGCAATCAGTGTAGTGGTTTCATTTACGGGCTATCCGTTGCGGATCAGTTTATCAAAACCGGCATGTATAAAAATGTGCTGCTTATTGGTTCTGAATTGCATAGCGGGGGCTTGGATAAAACAACTCGCGGTCGTGGTGTTTCTGTGATCTTTGGCGATGGTGCCGGAGCCGTGGTATTGCAAGCGAGCGAGGATCAAAGCAAAGGAGTATTAACTACCAAATTGCATTCGGAAGGCAAGCATGCCAAGGAATTAGCCTTATTAGGACCTTCCACCTCTCATTGGGTAGATCGTATCATTGAAGAGAACGATCCTGAAGATTTAAGCTATTACCCTTATATGAATGGTAACTTCGTGTTTAAGCATGCCGTAACTCGTTTCCAGGAGGTAATTCACGAGGCCTTAAATGAAGCAGGGAAAAGCCCGGAAGATCTCGACCTATTAATTCCCCATCAAGCCAATTTGCGCATCTCCCAATATGTGCAAGCAAAAATGGGCTTGGGAGCCGATAAGGTGTTTAACAATATCATGAAGTACGGTAATCGCTTCCATTCCAATTGCTTTAAGTGAAGCAAAGGCTGAAGGTCGAATCAAGGAAGGAGATCTCCTCTGCCTGGCTGCCTTTGGTAGTGGATTTACCTGGGGCAGTGCCCTAATCCAGTTTTAAGATTAAAAATCTGATAATCAAAGCCCGGCAAATTATGTCGGGCTTTTTTTATAGCTTAGGCTGATGCGAATTCCAGCCCTACTTTCTATCCTCTTTGCTATCGCGATTATCTGTTCCTGCGGATTACAAAAAAGCAGATCTACAGACAGCTCATATTGGGCCGGGCAATATGAAGCCTTTATCCATCAAGATACCTTGTTTTACAGTTTGGAGATAAAGATTTCTGCCGATGCGCAGGTTAAGGTTGCGGCTTATGATTGGCGTTTTCGAAAACTAGAGGAATTCAGTACTATAGCCAGCATTGACCCTAAAGGTAGCTTGCAAATAAACTGGGGGAATTCTGTATTTCATATAGACTCTGCATTGCACAATACCGCCCATCAAGGCTGGCCGGATTTTTATTGGAATGATGTGAAGTCACATTATCAAATCAATGAAAGACAGTGGGACCTGAATCTGATGGAAGGTTTTCATGATGTGCTATCCAATGATGAACCCATAACCTTATTTACCCAGGGTGATTCTTTGTTTGGTGGATTTGCCAGCTGTAATAGCTATGGTGGCGAATTAATATTGAAAGAACCCAATCAAATGGAATTTAATCAGATTCACAGCACCCTGCTCTTTTGTAATTCCATGGAATTAGAAGATCAGTTTTTCAAAAAGCTAAAAGAAGTCCATTCTTACAAGATGGTAGATGCTGAGCATTTGCAATTGAAAAATGAAAATGGCGTGAGTATTCTATTTTTCAAGCGCCATAGCTGGTTACGCTAAATATTTATTTTCCTTCCCATCAAAAAAATGAGCAAATTGCCAGCCTAAGTCCCTTTCATGAAATTACAGGATCGAATCATTGCCCGTATCCCCGAAATAAGTCTTTTAGCCGGAGGCCTTCTACTTCTCTACTTTTATGGCATATTCCTTCCCTTTTTCCTGGCCCTGGCTTTGGCTTATGGCATTGGTCCCTTTATCCAGAAATGGCAAAAACTCCTTCGGAATTGGGAGCTTAGTGTAGGTTTGTTTCTGCTTAGCTTAGGCTTAGTCCTAGTGCTCTTCCTCAGTATTAGCGCCGGTTTTATCGCTCGCGACATGCAGCGCTTTAATCAAAGTTTTAGTCTCCTTTTGGAGGAAAACCAAAGTCAACTGGATGCCGGGGCTCAAAAGGTTCAAGCCTGGATGAGTGAATTTGTGGATAGCACGGATCTGGAACAAAAGATACGTGAGCAAATAGCCAGTTTCTCCTCTAGCGATAGTGCAAAAAGCGGTTTATCGCTAAGCATGGAAAATATCAGTGCTGGCTTTAGTAAACTGCAGTCCTTTTTTAAATCAAAGCCGGCTGAAGCAGATAAAGGGTTTCAATTACCTCAATTTGGTTTTTGGTATCAATTCGGTTCCTTCCTACTCTATTTTGTACTCATCCTTTTTTATTATCCCTATTTCGAATCGCTGCGCGAACGCTATCATAATCCGGGCCTATCCCGCAATTGGCAGCAATTCTGGACCGACTTCAATCAGAGTTTTGTGCGCTATTTCAAGCTTAGGACTCGCATTGTTCTTTGGGAAAGCCTACTCTTCCTAGTGGCTTTTCTAATTCTGGATTTACCCGGAACTTACCTCTATTTAATTCTCATCTTCCTCCTACTCTATATTCCTTATTTGCATTACCTGCTGCTGATCCCCATGGCTCTATCCGGATTAGTCTTGAGCATGGAATTAGCCTGGCCCTATTGGCTGGTGATGAGCATTATTGTGGGGGTATTCATTTTAGGGTCTATCCTGGAAGAAGCCCTTTTAATCCCGAGAATCATGGAACGCCATATTGGTTTAAACCCAGTTATTATGGTACTAGGTTTGAGTTTCTGGACCTACCTATTAGGCTTTACCGGCGTTTTAATTGGCATACCCTTAACCAGCTTAGGCTTAATATACCTGAAGCGCTTTATACTTCCGCATTGGTTTCCTGCTAGCTCAGGGAATTCAGAATAAGATACTTACGTAGTACGCGATGTAATTCATCCGGTTTAATGGGTTTAGGGATAAAATCCTGGCAGCCCATCAGCAAAGCCTCTCGTTTATCCTCTTCAAAGGCATTAGCCGTTACCGCTACGATAGGACAAGGTCGACTTTGATACTTAGCGCTGGCTATAATTTCACGCGTCGCCTCTAAGCCATCCATAATCGGCATTTGTAGGTCCATTAGGATTAATCCGAAATCCTCCGACTCATAGGCTTCCAGAGCCTCTTTACCATTTTTAACCATCTGTACATTAAGTCCCTGACGTTCTAATAGCAGGCCTAAAACCTTTTGGTTCACCTCATTGTCTTCGGCCACTAATACCTTCTGACTTAAATGTGCGGGTGACTGGTAGGGATTATCCAAATCATTCAATTTGGTAGATCCTTTAGGGAACTCAAGGCTAAAGGAGAATGTACTGCCAATAGCAATACGGCTCTTCACTTCTAACTGAGAGCCCATTAATTTGATCAGTTCATGGGTGATGGCCAGGCCTAATCCGGTTCCTCCAAATTCCTTCTGAATACTGCGATCCGTTTGGGAATAAGCATCGAAAAGGCTTTTAAGCTTCTTTTCAGGAATGCCAATACCAGAATCTTGAACAGCAAAATAAAGCTTGCAATTGGCTTCATTTTCAGTGGAAAGTTCACGTATAATAATCCGTACTTCACCGTCTTTAGTGAACTTCAGCGCATTGCTAATCAGGTTAATAAAGATCTGTTGCAAGCGCAGGCTATCGGCAATAATTAAATGCTCCAGTGCCGTATCCTGATCGAGAATCAATCTATTATGGTTCTCCTCTGCCTTAAAGCGGAACATCTGCACCAGATTATGGATCACCTCCTCCAAATTCATGCTTTGAGGATTCAATTCCATTTTACCCGCATCAATCTTGGAGAAGTCTAAAATCATATTTACCAAATCCCCTAAATGCTCAGCCGAAAACTCGATGGTGCGCATATACTCCGCTCGCTGCGCAGGATCATGGGTATCCTTTAAAAGGTGAATCATACCCAAAACTCCATTTAGGGGGGTGCGAATTTCATGACTCATATTTGCCAGGAAATAGGATTTCACTTTGGCGGTCCGCTCTGATTTACGCGCCGCTAGTTTAAGCTCAGTCAAACTGGCTTGTAACTTCTGATTCATCTTTCGGAAATCCTCCAGAAGTTCTTGTACTTCGAGGGTTCCGCTTTTAAGATCCTTAAATAATCCGCGTGTTTTAAAGTCACTGCTAGTATACTTTCTCAAGGCATCTCCAAATTCCTTAAGGTCACCACTAATGCGACGCGACAGGCTATAACTGTAAATCAAGATGAGCAGAATCATCAGAACCCCAAGGATATTAATCAGCTTATCCACCTGACCCTGCAGTGCATTAAGCTCTTTATTGATACTGGATAGGGCTAAATCGAATTCAACTTCCAAATCGGTATTCATATTGGCAATCGTCTCTACCAGGCCCTTTTTGCCTTCTAAGCTAATTTGAGCTTGAATGGCAGCAAACTGATTAAATGCCAAACGATAAGCACTTAAGAGACTGTCTAAACGACTGCCTTGGATAATCTCCATTTCCCTAAGAAGCCTTTGATACTGCTGATTAAAGAGTTTTACGTACTCCCATTGATTGCGATTAATAAAATCCTTTTCATGGCGACGAAAGCTTAAGTACTGCGCCGGTGGCAGTAATTTTTCTTGTTCAATTAAATGAATGGCTTCACGCATCTGCCCTTCCAAACCAAAATCCTTAAAGCCTCTTTGGATGTAAAGACTACTCAGTTTGGCTACCGAATCGTTTAACTGGTTTAAAGATTCTTCCAGTAGAGCTAGTTTTTGAAAGGGCAAATCCTCTTCAATAGCCCAGCTTTGTAGTTGTTTAACCTCTTTTTTTATGTCAAGAGTATTGCGACGAAAATCTTCGAGGTACTCTTGTTTTCCACTTTGATAGAGGACTGTATCTTTATAGCCCAAGAGCTGAAAAAGCTGGAAATTTTGAATGTTGAATAATTGCCTTCTTTGGATTTCCCGACTTTGATTAATCAAGGCGTTCAAATCTTCTCGGCGCGTATCAAAAAGATGATAGGCAAAACCCCAAAAGACAAAGAGGGCCATAATGATGATAAAACCGCGTAAAATCCGAAACTGTAAGGTCTTGAACATAGTTATTTCCTACCAGAAACAGTAAACAAATGTCAGCGCGGCACATGAACTACATGTTGTACAGATATTAATTCTTTTCTCTAAAAACCTAAATCTAAACCCTTAAAAATGAAAAAATTATCTCTTAAAAAACTAATCTTAAGCTTTAGCATCAGCCTATTAGCTTTCAACTTTTCACATGCTCAATCTGAAGCCCAAGCGGTAAAGGATGGCTTTAATAAGTACCAGGTCTTACTTCAAGAGAAAAAGTTCAATGAGGCAATGAACTATATCTATCCTGAACTCTTTACTCTGGTTGCCAAAGAGAAATTGGTGAAAATTCTGGAGCAAACTTTTAGCAATCCGATGTTGGAAGTGAAAATGGGAGAATCCAAAGTGACCAAAACCGGGAAAGTTCAAGAGATTAATGGAAAGAAATACATGATTATTACCTTTAAGGGTGTTTCCTACATGAAGCCTGGCGGGACGGCAGAACAACAGGCACTCCTAAAGGATCGGATGCAAGCTGGTTTCAATGAGCAATTCGGTGCTGATAATGTGAGCTATAGTGAAAGCACGGGCTTCTTTACAATTCAGATGGAGAAAGAAGCGGTTGCCATTAGTTCAGATGGTAAAAACTGGACCTATCTCAGCATCGAACCGCAGCAAAAATTAATGGTAGAAAAAATCTTACCTGCCGAAATCGTAGCGCAGGTCTTTTAAGATTCTGTAGGCGAATCATTTTTAGGCGAAGGAATTAAGGCTACCCATCCTAATAGCTTTAATTTCTTCGCCTTTGTTTTGGCTAAAACTGTAGGGTCGTCAAAGCTTTCCGGCCATTCAAATAGGGCGGCAATGGGATATTTTTCCTCACCAATAAACTGACTGCCCCTTAGCTTAGGGGCGATCCCATAATATTGAGAAATACCCTCCTGTTCAAGCAGAGCTTTATAAACGGCTAAATCGCCTTGAATAAAATGCTTGGATTCAATATAGGCACGGGCATTCTCTAGTAGCATTTCTTCCTGTCCTGGCACAGGTTTTACCCTTACCCACTGATGCCAATAACGATGCAAATACACCGCATTATAAGCATCACCTTTAATGCGAAAACGGTGAGATAAAATGGAGTTACCCGAACCTGTTTGTCCAAAGCTAAAGGGTAGTTCCAGTCTTAAAGGATGCCATCTTCCCTTTATCAGTAAAAATCGACTGAGGCGAACACTGCTCACCAGTACCACAAAGCCGGTAGTTATCATATCCTCCTTAAAGCGCATCAAGCTATAGCCTAAATCGCGGTCTTCCCAATACATCAGTCCTAACTGAATAAAAAACAGGAGTATATAGGATGTCAATAATCGACTGCTTACCGTAGTCGAATCAATTACCTTTTGATAGCTAAAGAAAGGGGATTGATTGAGGGCATTATTGAGAATAGCCGCATAAATGCTGATGGTACTGAGGAAATAAACCAGAGTTAATAAATAACCATAAAGGCGCATCCCCTGATGCATTAAGGGAAAATTATAAAAGGTATGGGCCAGTGCAGCGAGGATAAAAAAGAGAATAATCAGGGCCGGTCGAGACTTTTGATAACGGAAGCGAAACAGAATTATCCCATAGGCAAAGAGCGCTGTATTAAACATATGCCCAACCGTAGAGAGAATTCCCCTGGCCACAATGATGGAAGCGCCAGCACTATTGAAATACAGAATATTTTCGAAGGCCGAAAAGCCCAAAGCACTTAAGGAACAATAGATTAGGTAATCTAGGGGTTCATTAAACTGCTTGCGCATCAATAAAAAACTGAGTCCGAAGGCTAAAACCTTGGCCAGCTCTTCCAAACCAGCAACTTTGATAAATATAAATAGGAAATCATCCAGCCAATTACCGCTCAGTCTTAGTCCCAGGGCTTTGCCAAGCAGCGGACTGATCCAAAAGACCAGGGCTACGGAGCAGGCTCCTAAAAAGAAGCTGAGTACCATAGGCCCCCATTTTTCTCGCTCAAAAATGTCGATATCGCGGAAATAGCGAATCCAGATAAATGCGATAAAAAGCGCTATAATGGGAAAAAACCAGCCCATATTAAAGGTCTAACCACCATTCTGTTTTCGGACGATCCAACTCTAAGGCAAAGCGTTCTCCAATCATTGGATGAATCATTTCCTGCCCTTCTTCTTTGGCTTTAGCTTGAAAGCGCACAATGGGGTCAGTCCAGCTATGCAAAGCCAATTGAAAAGCTCCCCAATGAATGGGCATGAGTAATTGACCCTTAACTTCCATGCCGGCGATCACACTTTCTTCGGGCATCATATGGATCTCACTCCAGGCCTCATTGTACTGCCCGCATTCCATCATGGCCAAATCAAAAGGTCCGTACCTTGCACCAATCTCCTTGAAGTGAGGACCATAGCCTCCATCACCACTAAAGTAAATGCGACGGTTTTGACCTATTAATACCCAGGAGGCCCATTGAGAGCTATTGCGATGAACCAGGCTACGGCCCGAAAAATGGCGGGATGGACAGGCTACCAATTTTAAATCTTCTAAGGCACCCTCTTCCCACCAGTCCAATTCAGTAATGCGATCGGCTTCTATGCCCCAAGATTTAAGGTGAGAACCTACACCCAAAGCGGTATAAAAATGTCCTACTTCATCATTGAGGGCCATAATACTGGGATAGTCCAGATGATCATAATGATCATGAGAAAGAATTACTGCATCAATATCCTTAAGCTCTTCTATAGGAATTGCCTCCTTGTAAGGGAAGCGCTTAGAGCCAAAGCTAATGGGGGCCGAATAATCACCCAGCATAGGATCGATTAAAATCTTTTTGCCATCCATTTCAAAAAGGAAGGCCGAATGCCCATACCAGGTAATGTAAGTGAGGCTGTCGCTTTGAGCATCATTAAGGCCAAATTGAACCGGTAAACTATCCTCCGGACTGGTATTTTTGGCATTGAGATAATCTCCCAATGTGCCTAAAACATCCTTTAAAGAACCAACAGAAGTAGGAATCAGATTTTCGAAATGATCTTCCTCCCAATAGGGTGATTGGGAAATACGTTCCAAATCCTCTCCTACCGGATGCTGACCAATTTGAGGTGAAAAACTTAAGAAAAGTACTAGCGCCAAGCTAAAAAGAAGCACTAAGGCTAGAATCGCCAGACTGAGTTTCTTCAGAACCCTTAAGAATGCTTTCATTCCTTGAAATCAAAAACGGTATACTATAAAAAGGAAGGCCACATTGCTATTGGCATTTAAAGACAAAGCTGTTTGATCTGCACCACCAACATCACTTATGTTAAAGTTCAGGGACGGACTAAGTTCTAAGCCGATATAAAAGCTCTGACTCAATTGATACTGAGCGCCAAGAATATAAGCCAGACCTAAACCTAAATTAGACCTACTATTGCTAAAACTCGCGCTAATTCTGGGTTCCGGTCCGTGAATAAATTGAAATTCTGAATTGATTGCTTTCCGATATTCATATCCAATTCCAAAAGCCACCGCCCCAACACTACTGTTAAAGGTAGTATTGGAATTATCTTGATATTGATATTGCAAACTGGCTAAATGAAAACGCCAGTAATTTCCTTTATCAGTGGGCTTCTTATAAATGAGCCCAAAATTATTTAGACTTGCACCTCGCAATCCAAATTCACGCTTGGATACTGGCTTTTCCTGGGCTAAGGCCGAAATACTAAAACAAGTTAAAAGGATCAGAGTTAATTTTCGCATGCTTCATTTTTTTCAAAGCTGCGGAAAATTTTTCAGATCAATGACTTTAAGCCTTCCTGATAGGATAGCGGTGTATAATTAAAAGTTGATTCGAATTTTTCAGAATTGAAATAATAAGGACGATCGTACTGATAGATCATTTCCACGAATTCCTTCATGATGGGATTGAACCATCCTAAAATCCGTAAAATGCCTTTACCCGCCACTTGGGTTTTGGGCTTTGCTCCCACTAAAGCTGCTAGGGTCTCAATGTACTCCTTGCCAGTCAATGGATTTTTGGCGGTAGGCAAATGCCATTCTTCTCCCCAGGCAATTTCGGAATTACCCAAGATCGCAGTTCCTTTGGCGGCATCAATAGTATAGGTAAAGGAATGTGGATTCTTAAGGCTAGCAAACCAATTGGCAGCCTTGCCATTTTGAAGAGGTTTTAAAACCGCTTCTTCCATTACACTCACCGAGCCAGCATTAGGGCCATAGAAATCGGCCGAACGTGCCACAGTGGCTTGAATACGTCCTTCTTTATGCGCTGCCCATAATTGATTTAATATGCCTAAACGTACTTTTCCCTTTGCACTTTGCGGATCTTTCTTAGATTCTTCGGTGATATTGGACATCTCTGAGGGATGATACATGTAAATATTATCAAAGAAAACCAATTTGGCCTTCGCATCGGCGCAAGCCTCAATAACATTGGACATAATGCGCGGCCAACTGCTCTGCCACACCTTAATATTGTAAGTAAGTCCTACACAGAGATAGACCACTTCACTACCTTGAACAGCGGCTTTGGTAGCCTCTAAATCCAATAAATCAGCCGAGACCAATTCTTCATTTCCCATTACAGCCTTGGGATTTCGGGCTACTAATCGAACCTGGTCGGTATATTGAGGTAAAACTTTAGCTAGTTCTTTTCCGATGGCCCCTCCGGCCCCTAAAATTGTTTGCATTTTCTGCTTTTTAGGTAAAGGTCTGCTTCTCCAGGAGTTAGGAAAAACCCAAATGCCTGAACTATGTAAAAAAGGCGGTGAAACGTAGGTATTGGATGTTAAATGGATTTCTGGAATAATGCCAGATCCAAACAAAGAAACCTATTGCTTTTTCTAAATTGGCATCTAAATCCACTCTAATGAAAAGCCTTGTCTTTCTGGTATTAATGGTTTCCGGCTCTGGCCTGATGGCTCAAAATATCAAAACCCGCCTGGAATTTTACGATCAAGGTGAAGGCACAGAAAGAGTCAGAATAATAGTTTCGGTTGATGAAACTCCAGATTCAGTAGGTCATTTGGAAATTGATGGGCATATCCTGCCTATTAGCAGTACTTCCAGTCATATGAGTATAATTAATGGTGTTACTAGCCGTGAAGTTTCCTACACCTTTTACTATTACCCCAATAAAAAAGGAGAATTCAGCTTTTATCCTCCCAATATGTATTTTGATGAAAAGCGAGTAAAGGGAAAAAAAGTGGACTTTAGTATTAGCAGCTTTAAGGAAAGGGAGCAAAATGAGCCAGATGCCAAATCCATATTAACCAGTCCCGACAAGCGTATTAGCCTAACTAAGGAAGGGGGTATTTTAGAAGAATATCGCAATGGAAAATGGATGGTAGTGCGCAAATTGGATAAGGAAACCTGCGCGAAGATTATCCTACTTACTCAAGAACAGAAGGAATTATGAGTCGCTACCTATTGGGTTTATCCTTTGCCTTGCTATTATTCAGTTCCTCCTGTAAAATCCAGAAGAACATTCCGCTGGAGGAACATCCTTATGTACCTGATATCCTTGCTATAGTGGATCATTATGATTTAAGCCTGGGCAGCTTAGATCCTTATGAGCAAAATTCCTTGATAAGCTTTACGGACGGTAGTTATGTATTGGAATATGTCTTTGATAATCGCGAAGGCCATCCTCTGAATGAAGTCTACTACAGCTATATCATGGAACATAAAACCAATGTTCAGGAAGCACGTAATTCTTTGGTAGACAATATCTCAGCCTTCGATGAAGCCTTTGACCCAGAAGTGTTTAAAAAGAAGGAACGTCCCGACCTAAAATTACCAGGCGACGAATTTTATTGCACCGAATATTATCGCTCGGGCCAGCCGGTGGGAAGCCTCTTGGTAGCGCGCTTTGGTAATAGTGTGGTCACGATTTATATAAATGCCACTGAAAAGGAATTGGAAGGGTTTTTCATGGAATTCCTATTCCCCTATCTCGAAAGTACCGCCCTGGCCAAGCGTAAAAATTACCAGAGCCGCACACCTTTGAAGACTCTATAAGCAAAGGGGAAATTTGTATTATTGTACATAGTACTATAAGTAAACACTATGCAGGGTCTGGATTACCTGATTATCGGGCTGTATTTCCTCATCATATTTGGTATTGCCGCTTGGGTAAGCTGGCAGCAAAAGGGAAAAGCAAAAGATTCAGCTTCCTATTTCCTGGGGGGTCGAAACTTGGGTTGGTTTGCCATTGGTGCAAGCCTCTTCGCTTCCAATATTGGCAGTGAACATTTAATTGGACTCTCCGGAGCTGGAGCCCGCGGTGCATTTCCCGAAGCTCAGTTTGAAATTTTAGCCGCTCTAATCTTGCTCCTTTTAGGCTGGGTATTTGTCCCCTTCTACATTCGCTCAGGAGTTTTTACCATGCCTGAATTTCTGGAAAAGCGCTACAATAAAGGCGCACGGGCTTATCTATCCATCATCTCCATTATCTCCTATATCCTCACCAAGATCTCCTTTACCATTTTCGCCGGGGCTTTGGTATTTGAGGTTTTGATTGGAATTCCCTTTTGGACCGGTGCTTTAATCACGGTGATTGCCACTGGTTTGTACACGGTTTTTGGTGGACTCAAAGCGGTGATATATACCGATATGATCCAAAGTATCATCTTTATTTTAGGTGGTTTAGCGGCGACCTGGTTCGGCTTAAAAGCCATTGGAGGTTGGGATCAGGTCATCCTGGCAATTGATCAAAATCATGAATCGGCGGATACCTTTATGAGTCTTTGGCGTAATAAAGATTATCCCTGGACCGGTGTTTTATTGGGAGCTCCCATTTTAGGGGTCTGGTATTGGTGTACCGATCAGTTTATCGTGCAAAGGGTACTCTCGGCTAAAAACATCTCCACTGCTCGCAAAGGCACTATTTTCGGAGGTTTCCTGAAATTATTACCTCTATTTATTTTTGTGTTTCCCGGCATCATTGCCTATGCCCTCTCCCAAACTGAATATCCCGGACTATTTACCATCGAGAATCCTTTAACAGGAGAAATTCGCAGTACTACCGATGCAGCCCTACCTGCCTTAATACTGCGAGTAATGCCTGTGGGAATCAAGGGGCTTATCGTCGCTGGTTTTTTAGCGGCTTTAATGAGTTCGCTTTCCAGTGTTTTCAATAGTACTTCTACCCTTTTCACCATCGACTTTTATCAGAAATGGCGACCGGAAGCCACTGAAAAGGAATTGGTGCGGATTGGCCAAATTGCCACTCTGGTACTGGTGATCATTGGCTTGGCCTGGATTCCCTTTATGCGCGCCTTAACCGAAGGGGGTGGAATCTATAAATACTTACAGAGTGTTCAGGCCTATATTTCCCCTCCAATAGCCGCCGCCTTTTTATTAGGTATCCTTTATAAGAGAATCAATGGTCGCGGTGCCCTGCTCGCTTTATGGACTGGCTTTATATTGGGTATAGGTAGATTAGTGTTGGAGTTCCTGGAACAGAGTAACAATATTCAAATTGGAAGTAAAAGCTTATTGGGCCAATTGGTACACATGAACTTTCTACATTATGCCATCTTCCTCTTTGTGATCAGTATTATGGTTATGATTGCCGGCTCACTGCTTAAAGCGCCCAATTTCAGTCCGAACTTAGATTGGATGAAAGCAACGGCTACGGATCAAAGCAGAAAATGGAGTCCATCCGAATTGTATGGCTCCATTGCTCTGGTAATAGCAGTGCTGGCTATCTGGATTTACTTCTATTAAAGTTCGAAGAGGTCTTCTACCTTACAATCAAAAAGCTGAGTCATTTTAAGGGCCAGCTCTAAGGAAGGTGAATACTTATCATTTTCGATGGCATTTATGGTTTGCCGACTCACCTGAAGCTTATCCGCTAAATCCTGCTGCGAAACCTTATGCATGCTGCGATATACGCGAATTTTATTCTTCATTACGGCCCGATTTGTAATGCCGATACAATTTGATATCGAAGATGAGATTAAACAAAAGCAGAATTAAGAAAAGCTGGGCAAACATAAAACTTAGATAGATTGCGCCATAAACCCCCAATAAGGTTAATAGGAGAATGCCATAATTGATAAAAAGACTCCAGCGTAGCGAATCATTGCGCATCTTGTCAATCAACTCATCCTCATGCTTTTCCTTGGAGAATCCAGCGAAAATACCGCTAAGTACCAGAAAGACACTCAGGGCCTCATCCATAAACATGGTGTCTACCCAATGCCAACCGATTTCGAGCTTGCTAAAGAAATCTTTACTGATAAAGGCCGGTACCTTAAAGGTAAACCACTCTTCCAGGGTTTCATTCCCTTCTAAAAAGATCAGATAAACAAAGCCAAAGAGAAAGCAGAAGTAGAATAGTATCCTACTGACTTTCTTATACCGATGATGAAATAATAAGGTCATACAATTTGAATTTTGTTTTTTCAAATGTATAAAATATTTGACATGATGTAAAAATATCTTTACATATTGTAAATGATGTTAGACATAGCAGAATTAGATCTATTTCATTTCTATGCCCTCTTGGAATATTAATCGATTAGACTTTCCTCCTTTAATCGGAGCGAGTATTTTTGGTGCATCCCGAATGGGACATTCGCTATTTTTTTAACCAACCAAAACCTGAATTCAATGATTTCAAGGCTTATTGCAATATTCGTATTGCTCTGTACTCCGTTTTCAGTACTAAAATCTCAAATAAAAAAGGTTGACTTATCGATTGAAGAGAATAGTCAAATTCTAGGTAAAGTCGACATGGGAAGCCAAGGCTTCTTTCTTTTAACAGGACAAACAATCTCAAAATCGGAAAGTTCCAGTTTCTTCCTACATAAATATTCCAGCGACTTAGAGCTGATTTTTAAAGCTCAGATTCCATATGAAAAAAAGAGATTTTCCTTATTTCTTTGGCCTACAGTATACGTAAGTCCAGATTCGAAACACGCGTACGTAATTTGGATGGATGATAAAAACCATCTAATACATCAAATCAACGAGAATGGAGATATTAAAAAAATGGTTTTAACCAAAACTAAATTTCGTGATATCCCCTACACCTTTTTCTGCACCAATAGTAATCTAGTTGGAATTGTTTACAAAGAAAAAACCAAATCTTATTTTTTAGGACTTATTGATCACGCTTCCTTCCGAGCTAAACCAGCCAAACCAATTAGTTTACCCAAAATCCAGAAAATGGAAATGTTTGATGAGCATCAAACTACCTGGGAATTTATCAATTACGATCAAGACCATCTCATATTTAGCCGACGTGTTAAAATGCGTAATGAGGAGGCTCAGGATGAAGAAGAACATGAGGATCGAATGCTAAATAAGATTTTAGTAGCTGAAATTGATTTAAAAGGAAAGTTTATTAAGGAGATTTCCATTGAAAGAGCCTTACAAAATGAGTATAGGCCAATCGTAAGTAGGACCTATGAAAAGGGTCCGAACTCATCAATTTATTATTTGTGCATCCCTGGTGAAATCCCTGTTAATCAAAATGTTATCGGCAACAACATTGGTCGAATAGAAGGAGAGTTTTATACTTATAATATCGTCTCTACAAAGAGAGAGCAAACCCGTTTAACACCAAATCAAAATGCCTATGGCACACTTGTCTATGTTCCTGAAACTGGGCATTATATTTATTATGGTTTGCATAATAAGGGGGATCTTGATAATGACTTTGAGAGGACCCCTTTTCATGGGTTCTTTATTAGTGAATATGACCAAAATGGTAGTCTAATAAATCATAGCCAGCACATTGCTCCAACTACTGAAGAATTTGAGGACAGTGATTTAAACTCACGCTTAAAAGGTGGTTTTGGTCGTCAAATGAAACTGGAAATCAATGATGACGGCAGTTACCGTTTCAAAGTATGGACAAATAAAGATATATACATTGCAGAATTAAATTCTAAATTAGAATTACTTGAATATAATCTGTATGTATTAGATATAAATGCCCTAGCAAGTAGTACACTTGGAGATCTTGCCTTATACCCTGAAAGTCATCCGATTAACAATTATCTAAATAGTTTAGGCGAAGAACTGTTTTTAGATCTAGCGAGTATTTCATACATCCACTCTTTCCAGTCTTCTCCCGGGAAGGAAATACTCCTTCATCTTACAGATGTTGATAATCCCGAAAACATAAGTCTACTTCTGTTCTCTGAAAATTAGTAGAGCTTAATCTCAAAATAAAAGCCTCCATTTAGGAGGCTTTTTTTATATCTATCTATTTAAAGCGATTAGCTTATAACAATCCTTGTTTCTTCATCTCCCCTTCAATTTGAGCGGCCAAAGCATCGCTTATTGGCCAAAGAGGTTGACGCATATAGGCCTCCATAATGCCTTGTAATTTCAGGGTATGCTTCACACCACCGGGATTCCCTTCGGCAAAAAGCATATTGGTGATATCATACAGCTGATAATGTCCAGGACGGGCAGTAGTGATATCCCCAGCCAATGCTTTGCGTACCATATCGGTAAATACCTTAGGAAAGGCTTGACCACTAACGCTAATAACGCCATCACCGCCTAATGCGATCATAGGCAAGGTGAGATTGTCGTCTCCACTAATTACCTTAAATCCTTCAGGACGCTCATTGATGATTTTCATTACCTGATTCAAATCGCCGCTGGCTTCTTTAATAGCAATAATATTATCAAAATCACGGGCTAAGCGCAGCGTAGTGTCCGCGCTCATATTAGAACCAGTTCTACCGGGAACATTATAAAGGATAATTGGCAAGGGTGAATTCTCACTCAGGGTCTTATAATGCTGATAGATTCCTTCCTGCGTAGGTTTATTGTAATAAGGAGATACACTCAAAATGGCAGAAACCCCTGTAAAATCAAAGCTCTTTAACTCCTCTACCAGAGCGGCGGTGTGATTTCCTCCTACTCCATAAACTACCGGTACTCGCTGGCCATTGCTCTTTATTACTGCATCCAATACCTGGCGTTTTTCCTGTTTACTTAAAACTGGATTTTCACCCGTGGTTCCCATCACCACCAGGTATTCTACACCACCTTCAATACAATGGTTTACCAATTTATCGAGGGCGCTAAAATCAATTTCCAGATTGGCCTGGAAGGGAGTAACCAAGGCTACTCCGGTACCTCTGAATTCAGGCATTTTATTGAGCATTTATAAATTTCAGCAAAGCTAATACTTCTTCGCGGCAAGCTTGCGTATAGCCCTCTTTTTCGCAGCGCACAACCAGGTCGGCCCAATCGGATTTTCGTTTTTGGAAAGCTACCTTCATACCCGCTACCGCCGTTTCTGCTACAATTTGATGTACGGGCTCCTCACCCTTGCTAAAATCGAAGAAGAGATCAAAATTATGTTGCTTAAAGGTGCCGAAGTCTAAACCACTAGGCCAGCCCCACCAGCTTTTATCATCCTTACAAATTGACGGATAGGGCCAATTAGGATTGAGGTCTTTGCGCTTCACCGATTGATAAACCAGCACTTCCACATTTTTACCTGCCGCCTCAAAAAACTGGATCCATGCTTCAATCTCCGCTTCCTTGATTTGGGTGGCTTCAAAATAAAGGGCAATGCGCTCTACCCCTTCCCAGCCTTTATAATCTGAATGATGCTGTAAATTGAGTTTTTGCAATTGACGATTGCGATACCAAATAATTAAGCTCATAATCCAATCATTTCAGCAAATTCATTCTCATCGATAATTCGTACCCCTAAATCCTCTGCTTTCTTGCGTTTGGAAGGACCCATGCCTTCACCTGCCACAATTAAGGAGGTCTTGCCTGAAACTGAGCCGGTGTTCTTACCACCATGCTGCTCAATCAATTCCTTGAGTTCATTGCGGCTGAAACGTTCAAAATTGCCACTAATCACAATACTTAGTCCGGCTAAAGACTCTGAAGCGCCCTCCTGTTTCACGATCTCAAATTGCAGTCCTGCCTGCTGCAAGCGCTCAATCTGATTGCGATTTTGACTATCGGAGAAATAGGCCACCACACTTTCTGCAATGCGATCACCAATTTCATCCACATTCACTAACTGCTCTGCTGTAGCCGCCATTAAGGCCTCAATTATTTCGAAATGACGGGCCAATTTCTTGGCTACGGTTTCGCCTACATAGCGTATGCCCAGGGCGAATAACACCCTTTCAAAGGGGATGGCTTTAGAAGCTGCAATTCCATCTACAATATTCTGAGCGGACTTTTCGGCCATTCGCTCCAAGGGAAGGATATCTTCCACCTTGAGGTCATAGAGGTCAGCAAAATTTTGAATCAAACCTGCTTGCACAAACTGCTCCACGGTTTCAGAGCCCATACCTTCAATATCCATGGCCTTACGGCTGATGAAGTGCTGAATTCTACCACTTACCTGAGGGGGACAAGTCTCGGCATTGGGGCAATAATGCTGGGCCTCATCCTCTGCTCTTTGCAATTCGGTACCGCATTCCGGACAATGACTGATGTATTCAAATTCCTGTGCCTCTGCAGAACGTTTGCCATAATTTACCCCTACCACCTTAGGGATGATCTCACCACCCTTTTCTACATACACCCAATCGCCTATGCGTAAATCCAGTTTTTTAATCTGATCCTCATTATGCAAACTGGCTCGTTTTACGGTGGTTCCGGCAATGGAAACGGGCTTCAGATTAGCCACCGGAGTAATGGCACCGGTGCGTCCCACCTGATAGGTCACTGTTTCCAATACTGTTTCCTGCTGTTCTGCTTTGAACTTATAAGCAATGGCCCAACGCGGACTTTTAGCAGTAGCTCCCAGGCGCTCTTGCAAGCGAAAGGAATTCACCTTAATTACAATGCCATCAATCTCAAAGGGCAATTGATGCCTTTCCTCATCCCAGCGGTTAATGAATTCGAATATCTCATCAATGCTCTTGGCCTTATGCAAATAGCCCTTCTCTGGTCTGGGGATATTAAAGCCCCATTCCCCAGCCGCTAATACCGCATCATAGTGCGTGTCAAATAAGGGCTGCTCCAAGATCACGAAATAGAGGAAACAATCCAGGGGACGTTGTGCCACCAAGCTCGAATCCTGCATTTTCAAGGTCCCTGAAGCCGAGTTTCGGGGATTGGCAAAAGGCTCCAGCCCTTCATCAATCCGCGATTGATTCAAGCGAGCAAAGCCTTCCAGGGGCATAAATACTTCCCCGCGTATCTCAAAATCCTCTGGATAATCATTGCCCCTTAATTGCAAGGGAACCCGCGGGATAGTTTTTATATTATTAGTAATCTCATCGCCCTGACTGCCATCACCACGGGTAAGGGCTTGTACCAATTGGCCATTTTTATACTGAATGCTTACCGCTGCTCCATCGTATTTAAGCTCGCATACAAATTCCAAATCCTCCTCCGGTAAGGCTTTTTGGGTACGCTTCAGATAGTCCTCCAGCTCTTCACGGCTGTAAGTATTGCTCAAGGAAAGCATGGGACGCCGATGGGGCTTGGTTGGAAAATCTTTGGTTATACCTCCGCCCACACGGCGACTGGGTGAATTAGGATCATCAAATTGCGGGAATTCCGCTTCCAGCTTCTGTAATTCCTCTAATAATTGATCAAATTCGAAATCAGAGATCTCGGGTTTATCTAATAAATAGTAGAGATAATTATGGTGATTGAGCTCCTTGCGTAAGAGCTCAATTCTACTGCGGGCTTCATCTGGACTCATAGTCCAAAAATAAGACCTTGGCTCACTGTTTCGGGCCTGCTCCCACTAAATTATCAACGTTTTTTTGTCGAAGTTTGAAGCTTTAGAATGCTAAAATCCTGCTCGTAATTACAGGCCTTGACATGATCGGCTTCCCGTTTACCAGAACGCTCATCGCCAAAGGCTTGGCGTTTTATTCGCTTTTCAGAATTGTAATACTCTTCACTGCGGTACCAATAATGATTGAGGCGCAAGGGTTCATGTAGAATTCGTGGCTCTTCGGCCTGATAAGTGCTGCCATCTGAATAGATGAATTTCGCTCCATTTTTAGCAAAAGGACGATGAGGACCTTCTAAAAAACCCTGACAATTAGCGAGATACACTATGGGCTTAACCATTTTGTGCTCGCCCAGGCTCCAATGCGCCCGCCAGCTTAGTTGATCCAGCATGGGTTTTTGTGGATCTAATTTGGGCAAATTGGAAGTACCGAACATCAACCAATTAACCACCACTGCTGCTACTTTTTGCCCTATGAATTGCTGAAGGAAAACATCCAGCTTTTGACCTTGATGATGAAATAGGAACTCATCTACATCAATAGTAGCAACCCAACAATCTTTAGATTCTTGATTTTCAATTCGTTTGAGCAGACGATTAAGCTCCAAGGCCTGTATTCGGGTGTTCATTTCAGAGCTCTGGCTTTTCAGCAGAACCACCTGATTTTTATCCAGATAAGGCCTTAAAACGGCTTCCGGATTATCCGTACTGTAATTGTCTGAAAGATAAATCCGCGAAACCCCCTGATTGAGATGAAAGTCCAACCACTCTTTTAAAAAAGGGGCTTCATTTTTAAAAACCGTGGCTATAAAAAAAGGCGCCTCCTGTACCGCTTGAGCAGGATACAGCAGGGCCTTTAAGCTTTTAATTTTATAGAGTAGCTTAAGCCACACTATTGATCCTTAAGGAGTTTACGGTATTTGATGCGAGTGGGATCCACATCACCCAGGCGTTTGCGCTTATTCTCTTCATAATCGCTAAAGCCTCCTTCGTAATAATACACATTGGAATCGCCCTCAAAGGCCAGGATATGCGTACAAACCCGATCCAGGAACCAACGGTCGTGAGAGATGATCACCGCACATCCAGCAAAGTTCTCCAAACCTTCTTCCAAAGCTCGTAAGGTGTTTACATCTAAGTCGTTAGTAGGCTCATCGAGGAGTAATACGTTACCGCCTTCTTTCAAGGCCATGGCTAAATGCAAACGGTTCCGCTCCCCACCAGAAAGACTGCCAATCTTTTTACTTTGATCGGAACCTCCAAAATTGAAGCGACTGATATAGGCACGGGCATTGGTCTTGCGATCTCCAACCATAATTTCTTCATCGCCTTGAGAAATAGCCTCATAGATCGATTTCTCAGGTAATAGATCCTTGTGACTCTGATCTACATAAGAGATTTTCACAGTGTCTCCTACCTCGAATTTACCCGCATCGGGATCCTCTTGCCCCATAATCATGCGGAAGATGGTGGTTTTACCTGCACCATTAGGTCCGATAATGCCTACAATACCTGCTGGAGGCAAACTGAAATTTAAATCATCGTAAAGAAGCTTATCCCCAAAGGCCTTCTTAACCGACTGGGCATCAATAACATTTGAACCTAAGCGCGGTCCATTGGGAATAAAGATTTCTAATTTCTCTTCGCGCTCCTTTTGCTCTTGATTTAAAAGGTTTTGGTAATTATTCAAACGGGCCTTTCCTTTAGACTGACGGCCTTTAGGGCTCATACGCACCCAATCAAGCTCTCGCTCCAGGGTTTTTCGACGTTTGCTTGCTTGCTTTTCTTCTTGCTCCAATCGCTTGGATTTCTGATCCAGCCATGAGCTGTAATTACCTTTCCAGGGAATTCCTTCACCGCGATCGAGTTCCAAGATCCAGCCCGCAACATTATCCAGGAAGTAACGGTCGTGCGTTACCGCAATTACGGTTCCCTTGTACTGTTGTAAGTGTTGCTCTAACCACAGAACTGACTCAGCGTCAAGGTGGTTAGTAGGCTCATCCAGAAGTAATACATCAGGTTGCTGGATCAATAATCTACAAAGTGCTACTCGACGGCGTTCCCCACCAGAAAGCACTGAAATTGGGGTATCGGGCTCCGGACAGCGCAAAGCATCCATAGCACGATTTAAAGTTGAATCCAGTTCCCAGGCATTTAAAGCGTCGATGCGATCCTGCAATTCAGCCTGACGTGCCATGAGTTTCTCCATCTTATCGGGATTCTCATAAACTTCCGGCAAACCGAAATCATCGTTAATCTTATTATATTCATCCAGAATGGCCACAGTTTCGGCAGCGCCTTCTTTTACTACATCCAAAACAGTTTTGGATTCGTCTAAATCTGGCTCCTGCTCTAAATAGCCTACCGAATAGCCTGATGAGAATACAACATCACCCTGATAGTTCTTCTCTACCCCGGCAATGATTTTTAATAAGGTAGACTTACCCGAACCATTGAGACCAAGAATTCCGATCTTGGCACCGTAGAAAAAGCTCAGGTAAATATTCTTTAAAACGGTTTTGTTATTCTGAGCATAGGTTTTCGTTACCCCGCTCATTGAGAAAATCACTTTCTTATCGTCCGACATAAATCTAATTTCGTAGCGTTACTGATGATGATCATGCGAAACTTCAAAGATACACTCTCCCTACTATTCGCCCTAAGCCTTTGCCTGCTTAGTTTATCAACATTCGGGCAAAGCGAAAAAAGCCCCCTTAGCTTAAATGGCTGGGTACTCGATGGGCATTCCAAAGAAGTAGTGCCGGGCGTGCATGTAATCAATAAGCGCACTTTAAAAGGAACAGTTAGCAATGATGATGGCTACTTCAAAATAAAGCTGGAACTGGGCGACAGTATTATCTTTTCGAATATCGCATACAAATACTTTTACTTCATCTACACTAATGACAGCCTACAATTGAACGATGTGATTGTAGCGATGGAAGAGCAAAACTATCTCCTGGAAGAAGTGAGTGTCTTCAGTTATGAATTGACCACCAATAAGCCCAAGGAGATGAAACTCCGCAAGCCCAATATCCCTTCTAATGATGAAATTGAAGATCCAGAGATCATTCAGGCAGGAATGGATAATCCGGCCGAATACCTGTACAATCTTTTTGGATCCAAACCCCGTCAATTACGCAAATTGGCTCAGTTAAAAGCGGAAGATGCCTATCGCGAAAAGCTAGAAGAATCCAATAATCGACAGGCGGTAATGCGCATGACGGGCTTAAGTAAAGATGAACTGGAGGCCTTTATGTTTTACTGCAAGTACGTTCCGGTAAGTATGCATCAATTAAATGATTACGAATTCCTCTTATCGGTTCAAGCCTGCTTCCGACGCTATATGAAAGATCGCGAATTGGAGAGCTTTCTTAATCAGTTCGATTAGGCATTAAATACTGCTTTGTTTTTGGCTTTCGCCTGATATGACCTTAGCTCTGTTCAGAGGTAATAAGCTTAATCCTCGCTCCTAAGCTCTTTAGCAGAGTCCTGCCCCTTCAAGGTAATTTTAAGCACCTTTTTAAGACTGAGGCCCTGCACGATGATGGAGAATATCACCACGATATAGGCCATAGTTAAGAAAAGATCGCGATTCATACTTTCATCAAGACTTAAAGCCAAAGCAATGGAGATACCCCCGCGTATTCCTCCCCAGGTGAGTAACAAAGCAGTTTTAGGTGCAAAGTCCAATCTTTCTTTATGGTATTCAACCGGCCCTAATACAGCTAAATAGCGCGCCAAGAGAGTAATAGGAATGGCCAGCAAACCCAACAGTATGTAGAAGCCATCCAATTGAATAACCAGTAATTCCATCCCAATTAGCACGAATAAAATAGCATTGAGGAAAACATCCAAAATCTCCCAGAATTTATCGATATACAACTGGGTATTAGGACTCCAGGCCTTAGCTGGTGATTTGTTTCCGATGAATAAGCCTGCAATAACTACTGCCAGAGGACCACTAAAATGAAGTGCCGAGGCCAAAGAATAAAGCCCCATCACTAAGGCTAAACTCAACATCACCTCAGTTTCGTAATGATCAATAGAACGCATCAGCCGAAAGGCTAAATAACCACCCGCTAAACCCAGTGCTAAGCCACCGCCCACTTCTTCCAGAAAGAGAATCCCAATTTCGCTTGCGCTAAAATCAGCTCCAGAACCGGCAGCAATGGATAGTAAAGCTAAAAAGACTACTACGCCCACTCCGTCATTAAATAGAGATTCCCCTACAATTTTCACTTCCAGGTTTTTAGGTGCACCAGCCTCTTTTAAAATACTTAAAACCGCAATGGGATCGGTTGGTGCCAACATGCTGCCGAACAGCAAACAGTAGATAAAATCCACGGGGTAATTCAGCCATTGCAAGATGAAATAGAGCATGCCTCCAATAAGAACAGCCGAAAGGAGAACCCCCACCGTAGCAAGTAATAAGATCGGTCCAATGTTCCGCTTTAAAGGGGCGAACTTCACATGCAGGGCACCTGCAAAAAGCAGGAAGCTGAGCATAATATCGAGCAAGAGGCTTTTAAAATCCAAAGCCGAAACGAATTGAGAGCTCAAGTCCATTAACCAAGGTTGCCAATTACCAATCACTATAACCAGCATAGTGAAAGCCAATGCCATAATCATTAATCCTATGGTAAAGGGAAGCTTTAAAAAACGCTGATTCACAAAGGCGAAAAGAGCAGCAAGCGTACTGATAATCGCAAATACAGAAAAGAGATCCATTCGAATCGATTGGGTTTAGAGCCCGAATTTCTATTAAATAAAATTTAACAGCAAGCAATTGAACAAAAAGCTAAACTTGCAGTTATGATAGTAATACTATTATATTTGTGTGCACTGAACTTAAGATATGCGAACATTACTAGGAAGTCTTAGAATTCAAATCCCCGAGCAACTCTACGTGAAAGACCCGGAAACCACTGATCTCGGTAAACGTATAGTTGAACACAGCATATTATTAATCAATGAATTAGGCTTCGAGTGTTTCACTTTTCGGAAATTAGGCGCTGCCATAGGTTCTCCAGAAAGTACTATTTACCGCTATTTCGAAAACAAGCATAAACTCCTGCTCTATCTGATTTCTTGGTACTGGGCCTGGCTCGAATACAAGGTCGTTTTTGCTACCGCCAATGTGGAAACCGCTAAAGACCAGCTCTGCAACAGCATCCGCACCATTTGTGAAACCGTAAAACAGGATCAGAATTTTTCGCATATTAATGAGGAAGTCTTGCAACGCATTGTAATTGCAGAATCCTCTAAAACCTTTTTAACCAAAGAGATTGATCAAGAAAATAAGAATGGTTATTTCAAGAATTATAAAAACCTGATTGAAAGATTAGCGGGTATTATTTCGGATTTAAACCCCGACTTCAAACACCCTCGCACCCTGGCTTCTACCTTATTAGAAGCGAATCATCTGCAAAAGTTCTTTGGGGAGCATATGCCATCCATTACAGATATCGCCACCCAAGACGAAGACCTGATACTCTTTATTGAAACTATGACCACCAGTATTTTAAACTATGGCCCTAAACGATCCTAACCGACCGCTTCGCCGATTTTGGAAGCTCCTTGCTACAGAGCGAAAAGACATCGGAAACATATATATCTACGCCCTTTTTAATGGTTTGCTCTCACTCTCCATTCCTTTGGGCATTCAAGCTATTATTAACCTTATCCAAAGTGGAACCACCTCTACTGCCTGGGTAGTGCTGGTAATAGTGGTTTTGGTAGGCCTTATCCTGGCAGGAGTATTCCAAATCTTCCAGCTGAGTGTGGCAGAACGCATTCAACAGCGCTTATTCGTAAACGCCTCTATTGAATTCGCCTACCGCATTCCCCGCCTAAAGCTCAGTGCTTTAAAAAACTACTATCCGCCAGAATTAGTCAATCGCTTTTTCGATGTAATCACCGTCCAAAAGGGCCTCTATAAACTGCTTTTCGACTTTTCGGTAGCCAGTCTGCAGATTCTTTTCGGCTTAATCCTGCTATCCCTCTACCACCCTTTCTTTATTGCCTTTGGCTTCTTCCTGATCTTTATTCTGATCATTTTCTTCCGCATTACCTCTCGTCGCGGATTAGAAACCAGCTTGCAGGAAAGTCAGTACAAATACGAGGTTGTTTCTTGGCTGGAAGAATTGGGTCGAAACCTGTCCACCTTTAAAATGGCGGGGCGCACCAGTCTGCCCATGGATCAAACCGACAAGCTGAGCTCCAATTACCTGCGTTCGCGGCGCTCTCACTTTGCGGTACTGGTGCGTCAGTACACCTCATTAGTATTCTTTAAAGTGCTGATTGCCGGTGGCCTACTCTTGTTAGGAGGTCTATTGGTATTTGATCAGCAAATGAATATCGGCCAGTTTGTAGCAGCGGAGATCGTAATCGTGCAGATCATTTCTTCGGTTGAAAAACTGGTCTACAGCATTGAAACCATTTACGATGTATTAACCGGTCTGGAAAAACTGGGTGCCGTTACTGATCTGGAATTGGAAAACCATGATGAAGAAGAGCAAATCCAACTTAAAAATGGCGATAAGCTCAAAGTAAAAATCAAAAACCTCAATCTCGATTCACCGCAATGGGGTCAACGTATTTTAAGTGACATTAATCTAGAAGTCAATCATGGTGAAAAAATTGGTATCACTGGCACCATGGCTTCCGGTAAATCATCCCTATTGCAGCTAATTGCCGGTTTATTTGATTCCTATCAAGGTAGCTTGCTTTATAATGATATCCCTTACAATAAGGTGCAATTGGAAACCCTGCGGAGTTTGATTGGTGATAATTTACGTCAGGAGGAAATTTTTGAAGCTTCTATTTTAGATAATATCAGCCTGCGTCGCGAATCCGTAGACCAAAAGCAAGTAATGGAGCTCCTGGAATTAGTGGGCCTCAAAGATTTTGTCGAAGATCTGCCCAATGGCATTTTCACCACGCTACCTACTGGAGGTTTGGGTCTGGCCTCCAGCACTCGAAACCGAATATTAATGGCTCGTAGCCTAGCCGGCACCCATAGTTTATTGCTTTTGGAAGACAATTGGTTTGACGTGGATGATGATACCCGAAACAAGTGGCTGGATTATCTCTGCGTCGATTGCGGACAGTCGGTAATTATTGCCACTAACAATAAAGCCTCTTTGGAGCGCATGGACCGCATTCTTATTCTGGATAAAGGTCGCATTGTTAAAGAAGGAAGCTATCAAGAACTTAAAAATGATCTGCCATGCTAAATATATCGCCCGAAAATGCTGTGGCGAAAAAGATAGATCGCCGTCGTTACTCCAGTATGCGGGTCTTTTTGGATGAAGCCCGTTTGCAAAAGAGTCGCAAACGCCTTTACTTAATATTCTTTGCCATTTTAATTGGTTCCTTGTTCTTGCCCTGGACCCAAAACATCAGGTCTAAAGGATATGTAACCTCCTTACAACCGGAGAAAAGGCCACAAACCTTACAATCGGTTATTGGTGGTAGAATTGAGCAATGGTTTGTGAGTGAAGGTGATTTTGTAAGCAAAGGCGACACTCTCTTGTTTATCTCCGAAACCAAGAACGATTATTTTGATCCTCGACTTTTAGAACGTACCGATGCTCAAATTCAATCGAAGCGATCTTCTCAGGACAATTATCAGCAAAAAGCATCTGCCCTTGAAACACAGGTGAGAGCACTCAAAGAAAATCGTCGTCTGAAATTGCAACAGGCAAATAATAAAATTGAAATCAGCCGACTTAAAGTGGTCGCCGATTCAATGGACCTGATTGCAGCTCAAACAAATGAAGGTATCGCCGTGGCGCAAATGCAGCGTATGGACACCCTTTACAGTCAGGGTTTGTATTCTAAAACTGATTTAGAAAAACGCCGCCAAAAGCTTCAGGAAAGCACTTCCAAGCGAATTGCACAGGAAAGTAAGCTACTGGCCGCTCGCAATGAGTATATCAATGCGAAGGTAGAACTGAATGCCATTTCGGCCGACTATGACGCTAAGATTTCCAAAGCCGAAAGCGAACGCTATGCCACCCTTTCTTCGATGTATGGCACCGAAGCGGAGGTTAGTAAGTTAGAGAATCAATACAGCAATTATGCTGTGCGTACCAGCAATTACTACATCCTTGCGCCCCAAGACGGTTATATTACCAGGGCTTTGAAAACCGGTTTGGGAGAAACCGTAAAAGAAGGCGAAGAAATTATTACCATCATGCCAGCCAATTACGATCTGGCGATCGAAATGTACGTGCGTCCTATAGACTATCCTTTAATGCATGTGGGAGAAGAAGTTCGTATCCAGTTTGATGGTTGGCCTGCGATATTTTTTAGTGGCTGGCCCGGAGTATCTGTAGGAACCTTTGCTGGTAAAATCGTAGCTATCGATAATTTCACTTCCAGCAATGGTATGTACCGATTGCTCGTTGCCCCCGATCCAGAGGGAGTTGAATGGCCGGATGGAATTCGTCCAGGCGCCGGTGCTAAAACCTTTGCTCTTTTAAACGATGTGCCCATTTGGTATGAAATCTGGCGTCAAATCAATGGCTTCCCGGCGGATTTCTACACCCCGGAAAACAAAGCTGAAAACCAAGAAACCAAAAGTAGTGCTAAGAAATAAGATCCTTCTTTTTGGGCTTAGCCTGATTTTAGCTTCAGGTAGCCTTTCGGCGCAAAGCCCCGACTCGATTGCTTTTCCGGTGGATAGTTTAATGGTGATCGTTTTGGAACAACATCCCATGGCGCAAAAAGCCCGCTTAATTGAAGAGCAAGCCAGGGCAGCCAAACTCAAAGCCAGTGGTGCTTTCGACCCTAAGCTTTTTAGTGAGGTAGAGCAAAAACGCTATAGTGATTACCTCTATTACAGTTTGCATAATTCAGGTTTGGAAATTCCAGCCTGGTTTGGATTTAAAGCTAAGGCCGGATACGAACTAAATGAAGGGGTATATCTCAATAATGAGAACACCGTTCCGGCTAGTGGATTGTGGTATGGAGATATCAGTTGGACCTTAGGTCAAGGTCTATTTTTAGACGAACGGCGGGCCAGCTTAAAGCAAGCGCGATTATTGGAAGAATCGGCGGAGTTCGAAATACAATTAGCATTAAATGAATTATTGAATAATGCCTTGCAGGCCTATTGGGACTGGTATGCCGCTTATCAGGAGTATAACACCTATCAGCAAGCTTATAAAATGGCTAAATTTCGTTTTGAAGCTTTAAAAAGATCGGCTCTTATCGGGGATAAGCCCGCTATAGACACTCTTGAATCTCTAATACAAGTGCAGGATCGTCAAATCAAATTACAGGCGGCTGAAGCGCAAATTATCCAGACTCGCAATCATCTTAATACCTTCTTATGGTTGGAGGGTCGTATACCATTGGAGTTAAGTACAAAGAGCTATCCGCAGTTTGAATTGGGCCAAATTGCCAATCCTTTACCAGCAGATTGGTATCAAAAGCATCCTGCCTTGCAGGCCTATGCCCTGAAAATCGAAGGATTGGAAATTGACAAGCGATTGAATCAGGAAATTTTAAAACCGGATTTAACGGTGCATTATAAGTTCTTGAACGCCCCTACTCAGAATGATTTCTTTAGTCAGTATTCTACAAACAACTACGCTTGGGGACTTAAGGCCAGCTTCCCGCTCTTTATTCGCAAGGGTCGCGGTGAAGTACTGAAGTCAAAACTAAAGATCCAGGAAACCGAACTGGACCTGGATTTAAAACAGATTCAGATTCAAAATAAAGTGGAAGCCTTAAGTGCCGAACTTAGTCTCCTTATTCAGCAATTGAATAATGCCCAAAAGATGCGTGCCAATTATGCTCGCTTGCTAGAGGCAGAAAATATCAAGTTCCGCAATGGAGAAAGCTCCCTGTTTTTGGTGAATTCCCGGGAGCTAAAGTATATCGATAGCCTGGTTAAGCAATTTCAACTGGAAGCAAAAGTTAAAGCCACCCAGGCCAAATTAGAGGCCGAGGCAGCTGTACTTTACAATTAATCTTCCCAGCGAACCTTAGATTCAATTTCTGAGATACGTCGTCCTTTAGGATTCTCTTTAGTCGGTTTCCCAAGGTAAAAGAGTCCCATTGCTTTATGATCTTCATCGAAGCCCATAAAATCGCGTAGAGCCTCGCTAAAGGCCACTTCGCCGGTACTCCAATAGGAACCCAAGCCCAAGGTGTGGGTCATAAGCCACATATTTTGCACCGCCATGGCCACAGCGGCTACTTCTTCTATTTCCGGAATTTTTGGATTGGTACCGCTTTTCATAGCAATGCCAATCACATGGGAAGCCATTGTAGGTCGATTAGCCTTGCGATCGAAGCGAATTTGATTAAATCCTTCGGCTTCAGGATCCGCTTGATCGTAGGTGGCCAAAAATTGTCCCAAGCGATTCAAAGCTTCCCCTTTATAGACCACAAAGCGCCAAGGTTCTGTATAACCGTGGGTAGGCGCCCAATTGGCTTGTTCTAAAATGAGTTTAACAAAATGATCATCGATCAATTCCCCGCTGTAGTCTTCGGGTTTTATACTACGCCTTTCGGCGAGAATGCGTTTCAGAATAGCTAATTCTTCTTTCATTTAAGGTAATTCAGAATACTGTGTAGACGTTCTTCCTCGTCCTTTTGTTTTTGACTAATCTTGAAAATAGCTTTTTCGTAAAATTCGCGTCGCTCAAAGAGATGCTTCGCGATGAATTCTTTGAGATCTTGGTCGGCCAGATGCGCAATTAAGGGACGTTCCCTCCGGTCTTTTGCCAAAACATCGTACAAATCCTGGATGGATCGCTCTAAGTAAATGCTGATACTGGAACGATTGATTTGATCCATATTATCGTAATAACAAGGCGTCCCTCCTCCCAAAGCCAACACAAAATCAGGCTTTTGTAAAGTATCGACTAGGATTTCACGCTCCTTTTGACGGAAAAAAAGCTCTCCTTTATTGAAGATGAGCTCCGAAACCGACTGCCCGCAATCCTCCTCAATTAAATGGTCCAAATCAAGTAGTGGTAAATCTAAATGCGCCGCCAGAAGCTTTGCCAGGCTTGATTTGCCTGATCCCATATATCCGAGCAAAGAAATTTTCATGGAGCTAAATTACTGCGAATAAAGGGAATGCGATGCGCAAAATAGAGACATTGAAATTTCTTCATAATTTTTTCCTTTTTAGGCTTGGTCAAAACAAAAGATTGACGCTATATTTGCAGCCCCAAACGAAAAGGGGTATAAACGACTCAGTAGCTCAGTTGGTAGAGCATCTCCCTTTTAAGGAGAGGGTCCAGGGTTCGAGCCCCTGCTGAGTCACCAGGAGCTTCGGTAAAACGAAGCTTTTTTTTTTAGATTTGAAATGCAAATCTAAACCCTTTGCCCAGGTGGTGGAATTGGTAGACACGCCATCTTGAGGGGGTGGTGGCCTTATGGTCGTGCAGGTTCAAGTCCTGTTCTGGGCACTGAAAGTCTTCGTAGCAATACGAGGACTTTTTTTATATGCGGATCTACATCGATTTCTTTTAATACGGACCATTAATTTAGAACCCTATTTTTAATGAAAATGGATTCCCCAGAAATCAGCCGATTATCCCGCCTAAGCGCTATTCTCATTCAAATTCAAACCAAACGAATAGTAACCGCCACGGAACTAGCCAAAAAATTTCAGGTTAGCAAGCGCACCATTTATCGTGATCTTAAGGCGCTTGAAAATGCGGGCGTACCCATTTTTACAGAAGAAGGCAAAGGCTACAGCCTGATGGAAGGTTATAAGCTAGCTCCGGTGATGTTTAGTGAAAAAGAGGCCAATGCCTTGATCCTAGCCGAACAACTGGTGCTAAAAAACAAAGACGCCTCCTTTATAAAAGACTATTCCCAAGCCATTGATAAGGTGAAGGCCATCCTTAGATATGCGGAGAAGGACAAAGCTCAAATTTTAACTCAGCGCACCCAGTATAATGAAATCAAGGATTTGGAACGCAACAGTGCCAACCTCTCCGATATTCAATACGCGCTTACCAATCACCTGGTCCTGAATATCGATTATCAAAACAAAGAAGAGCAAGCTAGCCATAGACAAATAGAACCTTTTGCCTTGGTCAGCAGCGAAAATTGGTACCTGATCGCTTATTGTCGACTCCGTAAAGAATTCCGTTTTTTCCGTTTAGACCGAATTCAAAAGCTCGACTTGAGCAATGAAAAGTTTGAAGCCCATAATATGACTTTGCAGGAGTTTTTTGATAAAAATCAATAAACCATCCCTACCCTTGACATAGGGCTGTCACACTGCCCCATTAGGTTTGCTGCCAATTCAAATCTAAAAACATGTCACAAGTCAATCAGTCTAGCATCTCCTCTTCTACTTTTCCTCAGCCTCAGCTAATTCCATTAAATGGGATTGAATTAGAAGTCTTTGAAGCGGGTACCGAAAATGCCGGTAATCCCATCGTTCTCTGCCATGGCTTCCCCGAGCATGCTTATTCCTGGCGCTTCCAAATTCCAGCTTTGGTTAAGGCAGGTTTTCACGTGATCGTCCCCAACCAAAGAGGTTATGGGAATTCTTCTTGCCCAGAGAATGTTGAAGCTTTTGATATCATCAAGCTTTGCGAGGATATGGTTTCCCTACTTGACTATTATCAATACGAAAGTGCTGTTTTCATGGGCCATGATTGGGGCGCTAATGTGGTGTGGAATTTGGTCCTCCTGCATCCAAAGCGCGTAACTAAAGTCATTAACCTAGCTCTACCCTATCAGGAGCGAGGCAGCAAGCCTTGGCTAGAAATGATGGAAGAATTCTTTGGAGAGGACTTCTATTTTGTGCACTTCAATCGCAAGCCTGGAGTGGCCGATGCTATTTTGGAGGCCAATACCGCACAATTTATCTCCAACCTTTTTCGGAAGAATCTCCCTCCTGCTCCACCGGCACCGGGAATGTTGATGATCCAATTAGCTGGAGCAGAAATGGCAGCAGGCGATCCTATACTCAATGAAGAAGAATTAAAGGTCTTTGTATCCGCTTTCCAAAAATCGGGTTTTAGGGGCGCCATTAATTGGTATCGAAACCTGGATAGGAACTGGCATTTAATGGCAGACATAGAAGCCCGAATTGAGCATCCTACTTTAATGGTCTACGGCGAAAGAGATAGTATTCCAAAGTCTGAAAGCCTGGCCAACTTTGCCCCGAATTTAGAGGTGCTTAGCCTGGATTGCGGTCATTGGATACCCCAAGAAAAACCAGAGGAATTGAATGAAGCCATACTAAAATGGCTAGCTAAATCTTAATAAGGTATTTCCGGATCGGTCTGAGCTTAGGTTCAGGCCGATTTTCTTTTAAACAGACTTTGAATGAGCAATTCTATCACTTATAATTTTAAGGTATTGATGATATCAATAGGTTTGTTCTCTAATAAAGCCGAATAGCCTTGATCCTTAGAGCCCTTCTACCCCATGAAAGCAAGGAAGAGGAAATCTTCCAGTCTGATGAAAGTCAGCAGCTCCTGGAAATTTACGATGAGTACTATCCCAAAATGGGATATGATTTTCCATGGGTGGCTTATTTGATTATTAAGGATCAGCAAGTCCTGGGCACCGGAAGTTTTACCGGAAAACCAGTAAATGGACAAGTGGAAATTGCCTACTGGACATTTAAGGCTTTTGAAGGTCAAGGCATTGCTTCCTTCGCCTGTAAAGAATTGATTTCCATCGCCAAAAAAGAAAATCCCAATATTGTTATTAGCGCTAAAACCGCCCCAGAGAACAATGCATCTACCCATATTCTGGAGAAGAATGGCTTTCGGCATATCAAAACAGTTCAAGATGAGGAGATTGGTGATGCTTGGTTGTGGATTTGGTCAATATAGAACCGTAATTACTGAAATTTCGAGCCTCGAAACACTCAGGCTTTTTTTTATTGATCAAGCTAAAAAAAAGGAATAGCCTTATTAAGCCACTCAGGGGTAAATGATTCGGCATACAACAACCCCAACTACCCTAATTAAGCTAAACTCTATTTAAACCTAGCCTTTCTTTCTCGCCTCCTTTTCATCCGATTCCAGGAGTTAAAACACCTACCTGATTGCCTTGTCCAAGTCTTCCATGACTCCATATCCGGAGCACCTAAATTAGGTACCTCCCAGTCCAAAAAAGGCGAAAAAATGAGTATCAATTTTTATTTTATACAATTGTCGTTTTTTACACAAAAACACCATATCCTTTTTATATCAAGGTTTTGCGGTATTCAATTTTAGAATATTTTGCATATCAAATTTTTACTTTAAGGTTTTCAACAAGTCATTGTTAATTCTACATTTGGAGATATCCTAACCAATCATAAACTCCCCATGACAGTAAGGAAAACTTTAGTCATTCTTTTAATGATCCCTCCTTTCCTGCATGCAGAGAACGATTCACTACGGCTCAATCGACTGCAACAGGACATCCGGATCATGGAAAGCCGCATCAGCAATGTGATGCAAACTCAGAATCAGGTTTTACGCGAAACCCAGGCCTTGCAACTGGAAATGATTCGAATGGAAAGCAATAGCGATTCTCTCAATCAAAAGGTTGCCAGTCAAATCGCCGAAAACCAGAGTCAAATGGAAAATTTCCAGGCACAACAAGTGCAAACGGAAAGAGCCTTGAATCTGGCACTGGATCAATTCCAGGAGCAGTTTGAAGACCAAAACCGAGTGGCAGCCAAATTAGAGGCGCAACTGGCTGGTCAAATCAATTATCAATTACTAGCGGCCGGAATTGCCTTTCTGGTACTGATCATCGCCTTTGTGCTGATCAACCGCCGCAGTGTAAATCGCAGTTTGGCCAGCAGCCAGGCCAGCTGGAATCATTTTCAAGACCACTTTCTAAAAAACAACTAAACATGCAAAGTCAAGAAACCACAACTCGAAACGGAAGAACAAATGGCTATCGCAATGGCTATTCGGAAAGAAATGGAAAACGAGAAATGCGCAATGGCAATGCTCATCAAATCAGTAATGGTCATACCAGCGTGAAAAAAGCCAAGGAGGCTAAAAAAGGAAAGCTCGACAGCATCACCTTTATCTATGGCTTTGGTGCCGCCATCGTATTGGTAGGTGCCATGTTTAAATTCCTAGGCTGGTCCTTTGCCAATGAGCTCTTTATCGTTGGATTAAGTATTGAAGCTGTTGTATTCCTTATCTCCGCTTTCGAGCGTAAGGAAGAAGAAAAAGAATACCAATGGGAAAATGTCTTCCCTCAACTTAATGGTCAAGGTCAGCCAATGAATGGCAGCGCCGGGAACTATGGAGAAGCGATGCAGCTCTTTAATGCCAGTATGGAAAACATGAGTAGCGAGATTCACAATCTATCCCTTAGCATTCGTGATATCCGCGCCAATATGGAAGCATCAGCTCAAAGCTCTGTGGCCATGCAAAATCAAATGGAAGATTACATCCATTTGATGGACCATTACAACGCCAATTTGCGCAGCATCAATGATAAGTACGACCGGGTATTGGAATCCTAGTCTGAATAGCGCTACACAATGGCGAATACCATTAAAATATCGAAAGCGAAGAACCTGATCTTCAAGAAACTGAGCTTCTTGTACCTGGTCTTCATATTATTCCTCTTCTTATCCAGTCCGGGTAAGTTTTTGGATCATTATGAAAACCTGGTTCCCGCACAGGAAGTGGTTCTTGAAAAATTGAGAACTCAACTTGAAGAATTGCCGGAAGGCGACTCCAAGAGTCAAAATCTCAAGGCGCAAACGCTATCCAGTTTACAAAAGCTAGAGGAAATCCGCGCGGGTTATTATGACTATCGCAATACTAATCACATTGCTGGTGAGAAGCTTAAGGAGAACCTTTTTGCGACCAACGAAATCATTCAAGGTAGCTATGGCACCCGTTTTCAGGAAACCCTCGAAAACTTCAACCAGGCTTATCTGGATTTTGGCGGTTCGGATCTAAGTGCCGAATTACTCAGTCCTAAAGATTTTGCCGATCAAGAAGTACAGGCGCGCGATTTCTTCTTTAAGGAAACGCCGAATGCCGTTATCGAATCGGTGATTAATCATTTGGAAACCGTAATTCTCATCCACAGTATCGAAGCTCTGAAAGGCGAGAAAATCGAATTACTCAAACAGGAAGTAAGTGAAGCGGATCAATTAGATCTGATCCAAAACTTTAAGAAGACCCTTTCCAAAGGTGAAAAGCTCCTCTTTAAGGTTCGCTTACCGGATAGCATTCAGAATTTGAAGGTGCTAATCAATGGTCAGGACCTTGCTCCTTCTCAGGTAGATTCAGGATTTCATCATTTTGAATACCTACCGGAAGCTCCTGGAAATTATGTGGTGGACCTATATCTTGATGAAGAACGTTTCTTCCATAACTTCAAGGTAACCAAGCCAGGTATCAGACTCAATCGCCAGGGCTCCTCCTACCTCACTCAGGTTGGAGAAACTCAAATTTTGCAATTAAACCCGCAGTACTTGCCTGAGGGCGAATTAAGTTTTGTTTCGGAGCATGCGGATTTAAGCTATGAGAATGGTCTCTTGAAAATCACCCCTTACAATGCTGGTGCCTTTGCGGTCTTCATGAAACTGGACGACAAAAAGGTGGACTCCCTTAACCTATATGCCAAAGACGTAAACACCATTGATGTTGCACTTATGGATATTGCCGGCAAGGAAAACGGACTGAATCAATTAGCCTATTTGGAAGCAAGCAATCCTTTTTGGCAGGTGGTTAATTTCAAATTGCGCATTAAAAGCCCTGGTAGTCGGGATCAAGTATTTCACAATGCCACACGCTTCCTGCGAAGTGAATTGAAAGACGCTATCCGCCGAGCTCCGGAAGGCAGCATTATGGCTTTTGAGAATATCAAAGTAATTGGCAAAAACGGGCATAGCTATCGCGATGGCCGAGCCATCCTTAAAATGAAATAATGGCAAAGTATATACGTATCAAAAAATCCAAGAACCTTCGGTTTCGTTTGATCAGTATCCTTTACCTGCTGTTCATTTCCCTTTCTATTATTCAGATTCCGATCGGCTGGTTACGAGTAAATCCCAATTTGAGGACTACCTTATTAAGCTTCGATTCTGAATCTAAAGAAGGTGATAATATCGAAGGACTAAAAAACCGCATTAAGACCATAGAAAGTGAGTTTATGGCTTTTGCCGGATCTGATCCTCTAACGGGTGATTTATTGAATCCCGAAAACTATGCCCAAACCGACCAATTTTTTCTGGAAGGCAAAAAGGGTGAAGAACTCTTTTTAGCCCTGCAATCTTTGGATGATAGTGTAAACCAATTGCCGGAAGACAATCCAACTCGAATAGCCTACTTAAAGCTATTTCAAAGCGATCTGGATCATGGTTTGGAAGCCAAGAGCCATCAGACCTGGACTAGTTGGAAGTTCTCTCATGTACCGGCCACCGTGGTACAATTACAAATGGCAGATCTACTTTTAAAACTCAACCTCTTACAGGGCGATCTTAAAGTGGAACCTGCCGGCAATGGCGATAGTCCGGAATTGGTTTTAGCTTATAATATCGACGAGCTGCATATTGGCGATACCGCCTATTTTGTCTACGAAGGTGATGTTCGTCCTAAACTGGAGCTCACGGTAGGAAAGGGAAAAGCTCAAAACTATGACTGGGAAAAAGACAGTCTGGTTTTCGTTGCCTTAGACACCGGTTTCTATAAATTGGAATTTCAATTAGGTCGCGAACAGCGTAGTTTTCAGTTTGAGGTATTACCTGGGAATTTTAGCTCTAAGACTTATAATGCACCGGAAGCCTATTATTCTGGCCTTCCCTTCTACTTACCGTTGGAAGACTGGCAAAGTCAATTGAATTACAGCTGCACTTGCATGCCCGGACGCACCATCCACGCACAAGGTAATAAGCTGAGAGTACAGCCCTCCAGATCAGGTTGGTGCTATATAAAAGGCATGGACCCGAAACTTCAGGCTTTGGCATTTGAAGATTCGGTATACATCCATCCACTACCCGCTCCTTTGGTTTATGCCAGTGGGATATCCCAAAACCAAATCTCCAGAACTCGCTTATTGCAAAGGCCTGAGATTGACCTTAAGGTATTATTCCCTGGTCAGGATGAAGCCCCTCAATTAGACATTAAGGAGGTTAAAGCTAAACTGTATGGCTCTTTTGGAGAGAAGACGGTAAGCAGTCCCCATAAACTCATTTTAGAGGCTACTGATGTAAAGGGCCTCTCTTATATCGAAATAGAAGAAGTGCTGATCCAAAGTCCCGATGGCGAGATGAAAATCAGTGATCGACTCATCATTAATGTAATAACTCATGAAAAGTAAAATCTACTCATTGCTGCTTGCCATCGGCCTCACCGGAGCTGGCAGCACAGCGCATGCGGCCTCAGACACGCTACGCTTTGAGAAAAACACCTTCTTTAAGGAAGGTCAGAGCCTGGAGGCCTATGCCGGCTCTGTAATCGAATTAGGACCCGGCGTACTGCTCCTTATAGAAGGGTCCTTATGTTTAGAAGGAAGTGCTGAAAAGCCCATCCGTATTATTAATAGTGACCCTGAAAACCCAGGGGTGGGAATTCAAATCCAGGCTCAAAGCGCCGATGCGGCGGTTAAGATTCGAAATGTTGAATTCGAAGACCTGACCCAAGCTTTGCGTTTTGATCCCTTTTGGTATCGAAAGGAAGTCATTTTAGAACAACTTCATTTTCAGGGGAGCACCAGTGGTGAGCCGGTATTGTACTTAGGCGATCCTTATATCGACCGTAGATGGGGACGAAGCATCGACCTCAAGGTAAAAGACCTGCTCTTTGTCAATAATCGCTCCGGCATGGTTGTCGAAGCCTACGGCTCTCCATTGGTGAACTATGATTTTGACCAAATCCATTTTCGCGACAATTACTTTGAAGGTCCGGAACAAGCCTTGGTTCACTTTGACCTCTATCCTGAAGAGCTTCAACCTCAGGAAATTGGAACCTTTATCTTCGATCGAAACCGCTTCGAAGAAGACGATTACCTGATTTCTGTCGGAGGCAATTTTGAACAGGAATTAAAAATTAAGTCTCTAGCTGCCGAAACTAAGGAAGTGAGCATCCTCGATCATCGCGTAGACCATCGCTTAGCCCAATTAGAGGTTATAGAGCTTCGTCCTCTCGAAACCAAGGAGGCCACTGACTTTAAAATTCTAAAACATGTGCAAGACAGCATCCAAATGCAAATTGCCAATGTGGGTCAGAAAAACTTGATGTTCACCCTTTTGGATGAAGCAGAGAATTCACTCGAATATGAACTGATTCGCCAAAAGGATCACAGCTGGGTAATCTACACCGAAGGGCCAGCTAAATTCTTAGAATTGGCCGATGGTTACCGTATCATACTACCTAAGCCTGATGTATCTGAAGTTTTAGACAGCAATGAAAAAGAAGATTTACCAGTCTATGCCGAGGAAGAAGATATGGACACCACAGTGGCTGAAGAAAATACAGCTTTAGCCAATTTGGGAAATCGGGTTCACAATTTCTTCACCAAAGGCACCACCCCGGTAAATCGCTGGGAAGTTGGTGTTTGGGGCGGTGGCGGAATGTATGGCGCCGGGGATATTAAACCCAAATTTGAGTTGGTAGAGGATTTGGTTTATATCCCTTCTACCATTGATTGGAGCTTTGGTGCCTATGCACAATATAACTTTAATACACGCTTTGCAGCGAAGGCTTCTTTCTACCACACCACCATTTCTATGCATGATCTAAGCTCAGTTGGCTTTTTCTCAGGTACCGCTCCATTAGTGGGTTACAATGATGAATATCAAGAAGTAGAAATGTCGAAAAACGCCTTCCCGATAAGTTTCATAACCCAAATTCGAAGCTTGGAATTCGAGGGAATTTGGCATTTACGGCAATATCAATTAAAACCCAATCAAGGTTCTAAGTTGATCCCAAGTTTGGGACTATCCATAGGCGCCTTCCACTTTACCCCTTATCGGACCATTTATACCGAACAACTACCTGATGAAAATTACCTCTCTTATCTGGCTAGAATTCGAGATAATCGATACAATCTAAGAGATCTGGGTTCTGAAGGTCAAAACTTCTTACCTGGTGCTAAACCCTATTCTCAAATTGCCGTATCTACAGGATTGAGTTTTAGTACCACCTGGCTCTTCCGAAACTTTAGCTTAAAAGGGGAAGTTAAAGCAGTTTACACCTCGACTGACTATTTGGATGACTTTGGCCCTGGTTTATGGTATGGTGGCGATATTGAAGCAATGCGCGCCAATCAGCAAATAGGTGATCTAAGCGATCGCGAATTATATGGTATCACTAAAGAAGTGAAACTACCTCGCGAAAACACCTTCCGATCTACGGATGGTCTAAACGATTGGTACTTCCAGGCACATCTTGGCCTCTCTTACTTCCTTGATAAACCAAAGGAAAAACCAAAGCTTCCGAGCTTATAATTCTCCTTGATTCTTAATGAATCAACCCAGCAAGCCCATCTTAAAAGGATGGGCTTTTTCTTTATAGAGAATGCATTTTTCGCCGCCAGATCAAAATAAGAATGCTAGCTTTAGGAATATGAAAGTAAGCCTCTATATAGCCAGCTCGGTAGATGGATACATTGCCGGCCCCAATGATGACCTCTCCTTTTTAAACCCAATGCAGGTGGAAGGTGAAGATTATGGTTATTACGATTTTATCAACTCTATAGACACTGTAATTACCGGAAGAAAAACTTATGAGTGGGTTAAAACTCAAGGAATCGAAATTCCACATCCAGAAAAACGACATATCGTATTAAGCAGCAAACAAATAGCCCTACCTGGAAATATTGAAGTATGGAATCAATCCATAAGTAGACTCCTACAAGAATTGGAAAATGAAGGTGCTCAACATGTCTTTCTAGAAGGAGGCGCTCAACTAATTCAGTCATTCATCGAATTAAATGCGATAGATGAATTAATCTGGTTTATGGTCCCAATCCTTCTGGGGGATGGTCAGCCTCTTTTTCTAAAACAAGAAAAACAGCATAAGCTTCATCTGGTCAATGCTCATTCCTATTCAAATGGCATGCAAAAATTACACTACCGGTTTTAGGGCTTAGGAATGCAAATGGTAAAACAGGACCCTTTACCTTCTTCACTCTCTACCCGAATTTTACCTTGATGTAAATCCACAACACCTTTCACAATGCTGAGGCCAATACCAATGGAACTTTCACCTGCGGTACCCACCCGGCGAATATCTTTATTCATCCCTTGAAAAAGGCGTTTGCGAATGGACTCTGGCATACCAATCCCCTGATCTTCAACCGCTATACAAAAGCAGTCCTTTTCGTCACGACCGGTTAATTGGATTGTTTTTCCCTCTTTAGAAAACTTTATGGCATTAGATATTAGATTCTCAACCGCTCGGAATAGCTTGTTTTCATTGGCTATAACCATTAAATCATCCGGAGCGTCAATATGTAAGTCAATGCCTTTTTCCCCCAATCGAATTTTAAAGGCCTCTCCCACTTTTTGCAATAATGGTGCTAAGAGAAAATTAGCCTTTTCAATGCTTTTACCAGCCACCTTATTTCGAGTAGCTTCATTGAGTTCGGCCAGAATAGTATAAGCATGATTGATGGCATCAAAACCCATATCAACCAAAGCTGTATTTTCCTCCTTCTGCAATTCGGCTTTTAATAGTCTTAAAATACCATCAACCTGAGAAATGGGATTGCGAAGATCATGAGCTATCATGGCTATGGCCTGATCTTTCATTTCCAGAAGATCCTGCATTTCATCAATGCGACTTTGCACATTTACGTAAGGACTGATGTCCATGACCAAACCGCGCATGCCCACCACTTTACCTAAGGCATTAGTGCTGAAACTACTTTCATTATAAACGTGTATGGTTTTACCATAACTGGTTAGCAAACGATACTTCAGTTCTATTTCTGAAGCTTGCTCCATACCTACCTCCAAAATCTTGCGAACCTTGGCTCGATCCTCAGGATGCACTAAGCTCCAGTAGTCATTAAGTATAAATGAATGGGAATGAGATAAATTCATCATTGCATAGAAGGAATCCGAAAACCAAACGGAGTCCTCTTCCAGGTCTACCTCAAACCGAAAAAGCTTCTTCTTAGTTGTACTCAAGTTCAAAACCCCCACTTCCTAATTTTCCACAAATATTAAAAAATGTTATTAAAAAAACACAAACTCCTATAAAACATAACATTACAATAAAATTATTTATCCGTTAATTTGCTATATAAATACGACAGGAATGCTATTTCTCAATACTCTGACCTGGAATCGGAATTTCAAATCCGATTCTGGCGCTATGAAAAAAGCCCAGCAACACCGGAACATCATCCTGGAGTGGGCCAGTCAAATAAGTCAGGATGAAGTATTGGAGCGCGGCAGAGATTTACTCTTCAATTATTATATGACTGAAGAGGAGGCCGTTTTTAGCGCTAGCAGCATGAGTCGTGTTTTCGATTACCGCGAATCCGTAAAAAAACTATATCCTGAATTTATAAGCACCGGACTGGGTTTACAGTTCTTGGAGTTATTGGAGGCTATTGATTTGCTTTGGCAGGAAACACAAGCTCCAGTTGCCGAATTGGTAAAAGCAGGAAAATTTCAGCTCACCAAAGTAAATGGGGCGGCTACCTATGTCAATTTCTGTGAGAATGCCCGCGAAATGCCGGATCTTTTTGAGGCCACCAAGTTTTTAGTGGATGAATATTTAGGCGTGGAAATCCTGATGGTATTAATGGATGGCTATCTAAAGCAGGTAGGTCATTATCCCCATGATTATGCGGAAAAAGCAATTCAGCAATTGAGATCTTTTGCCTCTCGTGGAAAGGCGATTGGATTTTGGAGAGGCCACTCTGAAGGAAAATCTGACATCTTAAAAAACCTCAATATTGCATCGAACGCAATCCCCGGTTAATTTAGCGCCAAATTAGTCCCATGAAATTGAAAAGCCTGGCTGCTCTAATCTTTGGTAGTTTACTCTTAAGTTCTTGCTTCAGTCATCATTACAGTGTAGGTAAAGGTGTGCGAGTTGATAAAACTCGTGAAGTAACGGAAAAGAACCATTTTATGGGATTCGGAGTCATTCCTGTGAAGCGTTGCCATATCGACCAAATGGTTGGCGATACTTTAAACTATGAAATCTACACGCGATCTACTCCTCAAGACATGATCGTATCTACCCTTACCATTGGAATTTACACTCCAACTACCACCACGATTACGATTCCGGATGAAATTTACAAGCGCAACACCAATCGCAAGGTACAGCGCAAAGAGTCGAATTAAGGCTTAGGCTTTTTCTTAAACTCGGTATAGATTATCTCTTTGCCCCACTGCACCTGAGAAGCATGCTTTTTACTTGAATCCCTGTTGATAGGCGACCAATATTCAGGATATTTAAAAGTGAGCTCCTTGTATAGATAAAGTTCAGATAGACTGTCTGCTTTTAATCCTTGCTCCACTCCTTCTCGCACAACAAATGTTTCACCGTTTTCCATTTGGAAGGCCAGATCCACATTTCCTATCTCATAGATACGTTCCACTCGACCGCTTTCAATTAGCGCCTCTGTTTCATCAATGGGAGGTGCCGGCCTGAAGATGATGATCAGGATTAATGCGGCTAGACTAAAAATGAGGTATTTAAGAGCAGGTCTTTTCTTCATTAGGTATCATTTGAATCAAAAAAGCCGGCTTCAAAGGAAACCGGCTTTTATATGATTTTCGAATAATCTTATCCTACCAATTCCTGAACCTTGCTAGCCGCTTCTGCCAAAGCAATGGCAGAATGTACTTCTAATCCAGAATTATCGATCATTTCTTTCGCTACTTCAGCATTGGTACCTTGCAAGCGAACGATGATTGGAATGTTAATGTCTTCGATGTTTTTATAAGCATCGATAATACCTTGAGCTACCCGATCGCAACGCACGATACCACCGAAGATATTTACCAGGATAGCCTTTACATTCTCATCTTGTAAAATGATACGGAAGGCTTTTTCCACCCTTGCGGCATCAGCAGTACCTCCTACATCCAGGAAGTTTGCAGGGTTTCCACCGGCCATTTTAATGATGTCCATAGTAGCCATGGCCAAGCCGGCACCGTTTACCATACATCCTACGTTACCATCAAGGTTTACGAAGTTTAAGCCCGCTTCACCGGCTTCTACATCGATAGGGTCTTCCTCACGCTTGTCGCGTAATTCAGCGTAATCTTTATGACGGAATAAACCGTTATCATCTAAAGTTACTTTAGCGTCAACCGCTAAAATCTTGTCGTCAGAAGTCTTTAATACCGGGTTGATTTCGAAAAGGCTGGCATCAATACCGTCGTAAGCTTTATATAAGCTGCTTACAAATTTTACCATTTCCTTAAATGCGGCACCGCTTAAGCCTAAGTTAAAGGCAATTTTACGAGCCTGGAAACCTTGTAAACCTACTTTAGGATCGATTTCTTCGGTAAAGATGCGCTCTGGAGTTTTGTCGGCCACTTCTTCGATATCCATTCCACCTTCGGTAGAATACATAATCATATTGCGACCGGTATTACGGTTCAACAATACAGACATATAGATTTCAGAAGTTTCGCTTTCGCCCGGATAGTATACATCCTCTGCAATAAGCACCTGATTTACAAGCTTACCCTCAGCGGAAGTTTGAGGAGTAACCAGCATCATACCCAAGATTTGCTCAGAGATGCTCTTCACATCTTCCAAAGACTTGGCTAATTTAACGCCACCGCCTTTACCACGGCCACCGGCATGGATCTGGGCTTTAACTACCCACCAAGAGGTTCCGGTTTCTTCACTCAGTTTCTGAGCTGCTGCCACAGCTTCATCAGGGCTGCTTGCTACAATACCACGTTGAACGCGTACTCCGTAGCTTGCCAAAATATCTTTTCCTTGATACTCGTGTAAATTCATCGATTTGCTTTTTTGCTGATGGCCGCAAAAATACCATCCAAAGTCTTAGCAGGAAAATTTTGATTGCCTTTTATCTACCTTTGCGGCCATTTACTAATTCACCCGAATTTCTAAGATGTTGCAGCGTTCTGCCCTTCTTTTTTTCCTTCTACTTACTTCGGCTCTGTCTGCGCAAAAAAAAAGCCTGGAGCCCTTAAAAACGAAGGCCGAAGTTGAAATCGACGGTTCACTTCAAGATTCTATTTGGCAATACGCACCGGAAGCTACTGATTTTGTGATGCTTTCCCCAGGTAGCGGGGAGGCTATTCCTGCCGGATTTAAGACCACCGTAAAGGTATTTTATACCGATGAAGCTATCTATTTTGGCGTAACCATGCTCGATCCTCAACCTGATTCTATCTTAAAACAGGTAACGGTTCGGGACGATATCAACCAAAATCACGATTGGTTAGCCATTGCCATCAATCCTTTTAATGATGGTCAAAACGATTTTACCTTCTTCCTGACCTCGGCCGGAACTCAGGGCGACAGTCGCACCACCGCCAATGGTGAGGACTATTCCTTTAACTCCATTTGGTATTCGGCCGTCCAAATCACTGAAGAAGGCTGGGTTTGCGAATTGAAGATTCCTTATATCTCCTTGCGCTTTCCCAACGAATTAAAGAAGGATTGGGGATTTAATGTAATCCGTTCCATCCGCCGATCACGTGAAGAGTATTCCTGGAACTATATAGATCGTGGCTCTGGCTATAGCTGGGAATATCAGGCTGGTATCTTGAGTAATATTCGCGATATCAATCCCCCCATTCGTTTATCCTTGATGCCATACGCTTCTACCTATGTAGATCATTTTGAGGATAAAACTACCCTGGACTTTAATGCAGGTATGGACCTTAAATACGGGATCAATGAAAGCTTTACCTTGGATGCGACCTTAATCCCGGATTTTGGTCAGGTAGCCTTTGATAATCAGGTCTTAAACCTTAGTCCTTTTGAAATTCAATTTCAAGAAAATCGTCAATTCTTTAATGAAGGAACAGAACTTTTTAGCCTGGGCGATTTATTTTATTCCAGGAGGATTGGAGGCGCGCCCAAGAATATTACCAACCAGGATTTAAGCGGTAATGATTCTGCAGAGGTTACGGTTCGCACTGAATTTACGCGCCTATTAAATGCCACGAAAATATCAGGACGGACCAATGGAAACCTGGGAATTGGCTTTTTAAATGCCGTAACTGACAATAATTACAGCACTATTGATTCGGCCGGGCAAAGCAGTCAGCAATTATTGGAACCCCTTACCAATTACAATATTCTGGTCTTGGACCAAAGATTCAATCGCAACTCAAGTGTCAGTTTCATCAATACCAATGTCTTGCGAAATGGGGAGTATGCTGATGCGAACGTAGCTGCCTTATTAGCCAGTGTTTATACTAAAAGCGGACAATACCGCGTAGATGCTCAAATTAAGCGCAGCGATCGCTTTCAAGGCTCTAATGCCACCCGAAGTGGGGAACAGTATTATTTACGCTTTGGAGATGTAGATGGGAATTGGCGATGGGCCATTCGTCAGGATGTGATTAGCGATGATTTCGATCCTAATGATTTAGGCTTTCTGGCTCGAAACAATCAGATTCGGAATTATAATGAATTGGAATATGCCACCTTTAAACCTAAAGGGCCATTTAACCGTACCTCCTACACCCTCTTCTCAGTTTATTCTCAGCTTTATGATAGTCAACGCTTTGAAGAATTCTATTTGGGTTTAAACACCTTTTTCCTCTTAAGAGATTTCACCGGAACGGGTGTTCGTCTGCGTTTAAAGCCTATAGAATCTTATGATTATTTCGAGCCCCGGCTTCCGGGCTCCTACTTCTATAAGCCTTATAATTATTCTACTGTATTTTTTATTTCCACTGATTACCGAAAACCCTTTGCCCTCGATTTGGATTTAGGTTACGACCGCACTCCGAATTGGGATCGCGATTATTATAATATCAATATCGAACCTCGCATTCGCTTGGGCGACCACTTCTTTATTATTCCCCAAGTTACCTTCGATTTGTTTTACAATGATCGTGGCTTTGCCTCCTTTGGATCAGAAGGTCCTGTTTTCGGCTCTCGGGATGTAAAGAATATAATCGCTCTAATCGATGGTCGATATGCCTTCAATCCAAAGGCCTCTTTAGGCTTAAGATTACGTCAATTTTGGAGTCGGGTAGATTATCAGGACTACTATAAACTTAATGCAAATGGTAGTTTAAGCCTTCGTGAAGGTAGTGATGATTACAACCTCTATTTCAACACCTTAAATCTGGATCTTCGTTTCAGTTGGTGGTTTGCTCCTGCCTCCGAAATGGTGATATTATATCGGGTAGCCCTCTCCAATCTTGGGGATGACATCAACAACAACTATCTTCAAAATTTGAATAATGCCTTCGATTCGCCAGTTCAGAATAACCTGTCGATTAGATTGGCATATTTCCTCGACTATCACCAAACCCGCAATCAATTGCAAGGGAAATGATCATACGCGCACAGAATATTCATAAGTCCTACGGACAGCTTGAAGTCTTAAAAGGAGTAGATCTGGAAATCCAATCCGGTGAGGTGGTATCTATTATGGGAGCCAGTGGAGCGGGTAAAACCACCCTATTGCAAATTTTAGGCACCCTAGAAGCCGCAGATTCGGGTAAAATCTATTTTGGGGATCAGGAAATTAGTCGACTGGGAGCCGGAAAGATGAGCCAATTTCGAAATCAGCATTTAGGCTTCATTTTTCAGTTTCATCATTTATTGCCGGAATTCACCGCATTGGAAAACGTGGCAATCCCAGGACTAATCAGCCGTAAGGCCAAACAAAAATGCCTGCAACAAGCCGCCGAATTGCTCGATTTTATGGGACTCAAAGATCGGATGTCGCATAAGCCCTCTGCCCTTTCGGGTGGTGAACAGCAAAGAGTAGCGGTGGCCCGAGCCTTAATGAATCGCCCGGATTTGGTGTTGGCCGATGAGCCTACTGGGAACCTCGATAGCCATAATGCAGAGGAAATTCACAAATTATTTGACCGTATTCGCCAGGAGTTTGGCAGCAGCTTCGTGGTGATTACGCATAACCGTGCCTTAGCAGAAACGGCAGATCGCCTGATTGAAATGCGCGACGGAAAACTTTTGGTATAATTGCTATATGACGCTTACAAATAAAATCCAATCCCTTATAAATAAGGAAATTGAAGCCATTCAAAACATTCCCATCGACGGAGTTATTGAAGGGGCTATAGATCTCATTTACGAACAAGTACATCAGAAAAAAGGCAAGGTAGTAGTATCGGGTATGGGTAAAGCCGGTCAAATCGGTTTGAACATTGCCACTACTTTAAGTTCTACCGGAACCCCAGCTATTTTCTTGCATCCTAGCGAATCGCAACATGGTGATTTAGGCATGGTACAAGAGAATGATGTAATGCTTTTAATATCAAACTCAGGGAAAACCCGCGAGATTATCGAATTGGAGTATTTGGTGAAAAATCTGCATCCGGAGATGAAAATCATCGGGCTAACTGGTCACCCAGATGGGTCCTTAGCCGAATTTTCGGATGTAGTATTATTAACCGGAAATCCTGCAGAGATTTGTCCATTAGGCCTAACCCCTACTACCTCTACCACCGTAATGACCGTGGTAGGTGATGTGTTAGTTACCCTATTAATGGAGCGAATTGGTTTTAGCAAAGAAGAATACGCCAAGCGCCACCACTCTGGCTACCTTGGTGATAAAGCACGTAAGAAATGAAGTTTACCCTAATTGCCGGTCCTTGTGCCATTGAAGATCGCGATTTGGCCTTTGCCATCGCTCGTGAAGTAAAAGGCATTTGCGATGATCTTGGCATCCACTACATCTTTAAAGGTAGTTACCGCAAGGCGAATCGCTCGCGCTTGGATTCCTTTACGGGAATTGGAGATATCGAAGCTTTGGAGATTTTACAAGCCATTGGAAAAGAACTCCAGGTAGAAACGATTACCGATATCCACGAAAGTCAAGAAGCAGCCCTGGCGGCCCAATATGTAGACCACTTGCAAATCCCCGCCTTCTTATGTCGACAAACTGATTTGCTACTAGCCGCTGGTGAAACTGGTAAAGGGGTAAATATTAAGAAAGGACAGTTCCTATCTCCCGAAGCGATGAAATGGCCGGTTGAAAAAGTACAGAGCACTGGCAATAAAAATGTTTGGGCCTGCGAACGCGGAGTGAGCTTTGGCTATTCTGATCTAATCGTTGATGCCACCAGCATTGCCCGCATGAAAGATTTAGGAGTACCCGTAATAATGGACTGTACTCATTCTGTACAGAAACCCAATCGCACCGAAGGAGTAACTGGTGGTGATCCTCGTTTAATCGAAACCATTGCGCTTTCGGCCATAGCCACCGGGGCAGATGGATTTTTTATTGAAACCCATCCTGAGCCTCATACGGCACAATCGGACCCTTATACCATGCTCGAATTAAGTAAGCTACGTCCGATTTTAGAGAAATGCATGAAAGTGCGCGAAGCACTGCAATCATGACCGATCATTGGGATAACCTGAGGGCTAACCTCCACTATTTACAGCGGACCATTCCGCCTACGCATCGCCTCTACTCTACTATTGAGCGTTTTTCTCGGGGAGCAAGCTTGGAGGTATTCGACCTTTTTCGCATTGCTGAAGAAACCGGCTACCCCGCAGAAGTACTCTTTAAAAAACGAATCGATCAGCGACCTAAAAGGGTGAAAATGCTGGTTATGGATTGCGATGGAGTGATGACCAAAGGCGAGATGATCGTAAGCACTGATGGCGAGCATACTAAGATCTTTAATGTAAAAGATGGTATGGGCATTAAGCAAGCCCAGGAAGCTGGTATTCTCACCGGAATTATATCCCATGGCCACTCTACCGGAGTAGTTGAATCCCGAGCTAAGCAATTGGGTATCCCTTTGGTATATGTTGGTAAAACCCCAAAATTGGAGGTTATTCAATCTTGGTGGAAAGAACACAACATTAGCCCCGAAGATACCGCCTACATTGGAGATGATATTAATGATATTCCAATATTGGAAACTGTAGGTGCAGCCTTTGCTCCTGCCGATGCGGTGGAAGAAGTTCTCCTCCATCCCGACATCCATATCCTCAGCCGTAAAGGCGGGGAAGCCTGTATAAGGGAGTTAGTGGATCAACACCTTTTGTTTTAAGACTTTTCCCTTCCCTGTCCGCCCAGACTGGCTGATAGAATTAGAATCCCACCTAGGAAAACGGTGAGTTCCGGTTTTTCCTGAAAAAGGAAATAGGCAGCGGCAATGCCATATACGGGCTCTAAGGCAGTAACCAAGGCCGCAGTTCTGGCTTTTAAGCCTTTAAGAGCCGCCAGAAACAAGAAATGCGACAGTGCGGTAAACACCGTTCCTAAAAGAATCAGCAAGCCAATATCCTGAGCTGTAAATCGGGGCCAAATTGCAATACAAAAAGGTAATAGAACCAAGGTGGCCCAAATGTCCTGATAAAAGCCAATTTCCAAGGCCGAGTGTTTCTTTACCAGGTCTTTATTAAGAAGATTCAATACAGCAAAACTAAAGCCAGCAAAGAGGCCCCAAAGAACACCATTGGTCTCCGGTGAAGCTAAATCCCAAGGAACTATGAGTGCAGTTCCACAAATGGACATTAATGCCCATAAAATATCAAGACCATGAACTTTCAATTTCCAGAATACACTTTCCAATACTAAAGTGAATAGCGGAAAGCTGGCAAAGCTTAACAAAGCCAAAGCCACCGAAGTTTCTTGAATGGATTTAAAGAAGGCATACCAATGCAAGGCCAAAATGGCACCGGAAATAGCGGTTCGGTACAGGAGTTTTGCACTCAACCGGGGAATTGCCCCTTTGCGAAAGCCCATAATGATAGCGAGTGCTAGTGCCGCAAAGAAGACCCTCCCTCCTACAATGATCAGGGGATTAAAACTAAGCCAGCGGCCAAACAATCCGGCTAAACCAAAAAGTGCTACCGAACTGTGTAAATAGAGCAGTGATTTTTGCCGTGCCAAGGCTTATACTTTAGTTTTTACCGATTGCCAGTTCTTGATTTGCCATCGGGCGATAGCGGTAGCTACCTGCTTATCATCTTTGTCAAAAAGGTTGATATTACAGTCTACAAACACTCGATCTGAATTTTCCAGCGGCTCGAAAACACGATCTTGCAACCAGTCTTCAGACACTTCAAAACGGGCAATGGCTTCGCTTTTAGCTTGATAATGATATTCTAAATCCAATTTCTGCAAGATGATTCGGTATTTATCCGGATCCAGAATTCCGATTAATAGTAAACCGGAACTAATCTCAGCTATAGTGGCTAAGGCACAGGCATGAATGCCTTTGAGGTGATTTAAATTGGACTTGCGATAAGGAGCTTTAATACGTAAGGAATGTGTGCTAATTTGCTCAATTTGAAACCGATGCGAACGATTGAAGGGTACAAATCGGCGTAAGCCTTGCTCCAATAAAAATTTGTGGTATTTGCTCGTTTGAGCTTTTTGAAATAGGCGACTTAAATTCATGCGAAGCTTTAACACGAATATACGAAGCGGAGTGATTAAGGAATATTCTAATTTTACGGACCATGATTTTTCTATTCAAATCGCTGTTTTTTCTCCAACTACAAGAACCAGGTCCCGAAAGGGAAATTGTTGAAGTAATGGGAGATATAGCCGCTGTATCCCTGATGCTTGTATTGCCCATTTTCAGTATTTATCGCTGGACTAATAAACAGTATCCTCTGCAACTCAAAATGAGTTACCGTCCTTATCTACAGGAAATTCCGCTTTACAAACGCTTACCCCCCAAATTGCAAAAACGCTTTGAGCGCAGAGTTCAGCAGTTCATCAACACCAAAAAGTTTATTGCCCGAGATAAATACATGCGGGTTGACGATCGTAAAAAAGCTTTAATTGCCGCTACCGCAGTGGAGCTCACCTTTGGCTTTCGCCGATTTTACTTCGATCATTTCTCCCGCATCTTAATTTACCGGGACGACTACTACTCTACCATTAGCAAGCAATATCATGCGGGTGAGGTTAATATTCGTGGAATGATCGTTCTTTCCTGGTCCTCTTTCGAAAAGGGAAATTCTGATCGCAATGATGGTCGAAATTTAGGCGTTCACGAAATGGCTCATGCCCTAAAGCTGGAGAACAAAATTTTGAACTCCAATTACGATTTCATTGATCCCCGTGATTACCATTTATTTCTGGAAGAGTTCGATCTATTTACCAGCAGACCAGCCTATAAAGGTGAGTTTCTGAGATCTTATGCTCGCAGTAATGTGCATGAGTTTTTTGCCGTTTGCTGCGAGAACTTCATTGAAAGACCGGCAAAGTTTCAAAAAGAAATGCCCGTACTTTACCAGGCTATAAGTAGAATCCTACGCATGGATCCTCTAGTATTTTATTAATCTGATTTTATGAATATTGATGATTTGAGAGAAGCCTTAAACGCCTCTCCCAATAACCGTCCTCTCCGAATAATATTAGCCAATAGCCTTTTTGAAAAAGGCTTGTATGAAGAAGCTGAAAGTCATTTTTTAAAGGTACTTCAACAGCAAGAGGAATTAAAGCCTCGCTTTGCTCTGGCGCAGATTTGGCTCAAGACTGATAATCCTTCGACCGCCATAGTTTTCCTGGAAGACTCCATTGAAAAATATCCTCAAGAAGCTCAATTTTATAGCTTATTGGCCAAAGCGCATTTGGCCGAAGATAATATTGCTGAAAGTCGAGAGGCCTATGAAAAGGCGCTGAACTTAGACCCCAATTGGAAAGATGCTGAATTGGATGAGATGTTCCGCCTAAGCGGAATGGAGGTAGATGAAAATCCCATCGATGAACTTTTTATGGAAAAGCCCGATTTGGGTTTTGCGGATGTGGGCGGCATGGCCGAAGTTAAAAGGGAAATCGCCCTTAAAATCATTCAGCCTTTACAGCACCCTGAGCTCTATAAAGCCTATGGCAAAAAAATAGGTGGAGGTATTTTACTATACGGTCCACCGGGGTGTGGTAAAACCTATATAGCCCGGGCTACAGCGGGTGAAATTAATGCTCGATTTATCAGTATTAGTCTCAATGAAATCCTTGATATGTGGATTGGCAATAGCGAGAAAAACTTGCATCAGTTTTTTGAATTAGCCCGCCGCAATGCCCCCTGTGTACTTTTTATTGATGAAGTAGATGCTTTAGGTGCCAGCCGTAGTCAAATGAAAAATTCTGCAGGCAGCACGGTAATCAATCAATTTTTAGCGGAAATGGATGGTATCCAAAACAGTAATGAAGGCGTACTCATTTTAGGTGCTACCAATATGCCCTGGAACCTGGACCCAGCTTTCCGCCGCCCGGGTCGATTTGATCGAATTCTATTTGTTCCCCCTCCCGATGAAGGAGCCCGTCTTGAAATTTTAAAGCAGCAATTGAAGGACAAGCCTCAGGGAAAAGTGGACTTCAGCAAGCTTGCTTCTAAAACTCAAGAATACTCAGGCGCAGATCTCAAGGCCATTATTGATGTGGCCATTGAGGAAAAACTGGAAGAATCCTTCAAAACCGGGAACATCAGTACTCTGGAAACCAAGGATTTATTGAAAGGAGTAAAAAAACACAAAGCCACTACCAAGGAATGGTTTAGTCAGGCTAAGAATTTTGCCCTATTCGCCAATAATTCCGGGAATTACGATGCCATTCTCGATTACCTGAAAATCAAGAAATAATATGGGAGCTGCACTCGATCGCATCCATTTACTTATCGAACAAGATCGTTATGATCAGGCCGAAAAAGAACTCGGGCCAATTCTGGAACAAAATCCGCTGGACTTTCATGCTACCTACCTGGATACTTATCTAAGCATTCGCAAAGACCCTAAAACTGCCGGGCCTAAAGCCGATCATTTTTTATCTCTGTTCCCCAATGCGGATTGGGCATTCTACTTAAAATCCTATCGAGCCTTTCAAGTAGGTTTAAATCAAGAGGCCCTCAAGGCAATTGAAGAAGCCATCCATATCGAACCTAATGATCCAGATCACTGGGCTATGAAGTCCTTGATTCTGATGAACATGCAGGAGAATCAGCAAGCTCTGGATGCGGCAGAACAAGCCCTAAGTTTAAATGCAGAGCACACTCAGGCCTTGAATAATCGCTCCATTATTTTATCACGGATGGGCCGCACGGATGAGGCGATGGAGAACTCCAGTCATACCCTGCATCACAATCCTCATGACTCTTTTAGTCATTATTCAATCGGATTAATTCACCTGCAAAAGGGTCAGCATAAAATGGCGATGGAGCATTTTAAAGAAGCTCTACGTTTAAACCCTAATAATGAAGCGGCGAAAGATGGAATGCTAAGTGCTATCAAAGCAAGCAATATCTTTTACCGCCTTTATTTGCAATATGAGTTTTGGATTGTACGCCTAAATCAAAAGAACCGCTATGCCTTTATCCTAATCTATTTTATCATTTTCAGATTAGTGCGGTTTATGGCAGGCTTAAGTGCTGATTCAAAATTATGGCTAAGTCCGGTTATTGCACTCTTGGGCCTTTTTGCCCTTTCTACCTGGATTTTAGATTCTTTATCTGATGGCCTGATGGTATTCCATCGTTTTGGCAGACATTTAATCCCTCAAAAACAACGCATTATGGGGCTGCTTACCTTAAGCTTTACCCTATTAGCTCTAATTACCTTCATAGGACTTAATCTGGCTGGGTTTTCTGAGGTTAACTACCTCTACTCCGTGGTTTTTGTGGGTATGGCAATTGTGTCGGGGAGCCTGCATCACATGGAAAAGCCCAAGCTTATTGGCTATCTGGGCTATTCAATTATTGCTTTGGGAGCTATCTTAAACATCAGCGGACTACTACTCGGCCTGCCAATTGATGCCTTCCTTACGGTATTTTTCATCAGCCTGGTAGTGTATCAGATTAGCACCATATTTCGTTCTAATCGAATCGGTTAAACCGCCACTTCCCCATGCTGACTAGCATCCAGGCCTTTGAGTTCCTGCTCAGGGCTTACCCGCAATGGAATCATCGCATCTACTAGTCGATAGAGCAATAAGGAGCCACCAAAGGTGAAAACGGCGGTAATAATCAAAGCGAGGATATGATAAAGGAAGGTTTCATACTCACCACTTGTAAGGCCTACTTCCCGCGCAAAAACAGCGGTTAATAGCATACCTACGATACCGCCAATACCATGACTGGGAAATACATCCAAGGTGTCATCAATTTCACGGGCATTCTTATAGCGAATCGCAAAATTGCTGGTCAAAGAAGCTAGAAAACCAATAAAGATGGACTCACCCATGGTTACGAAACCTGCCGCTGGAGTAATAGCTACCAAACCTACAATCGCTCCAATACAAGCACCTAAGGCCGACATTTTTCGATTCTGGAAACGATCGTAGAAAATCCAGGCCATCATTCCTGCTGCCGAAGCTAGATTGGTATTGGCGAAAGCAGCAACCGCATCAGCATTAGCGCCCAAAGAAGACCCGGCATTAAAGCCAAACCATCCAAACCAAAGTAAGCCTGTTCCTAATATGATAAAGGGCACATTGGCCGGCTCATGGGATAGTTGATTGCGCTTACCTAAATAGAGTGCACCAGCCAGGGCCGCGAATCCGGCTGACATATGCACTACTGTACCACCGGCAAAATCCAAAACCCCCATATTTCGAAACAGACCATCCGGATGCCAGGTCATATGCGCTAAGGGTGCATAAATTAGGAGGGTGAAGAATACGATAAAGAGGATATAAGACCGAAAGCGAATTCGCTCGGCAAAGCTTCCTGTAATTAAGGCCGGCGTAATAATGGCAAATTTGAGTTGGAATAAGGCAAACAGTAAAAAGGGAATCCCATCTGCAAAAGCAGGATTAGGAGCTAAACCCACTCCTTTCAAATTGAAATAGGTTAAGGGATTTCCAATCAAGCCCTTCCAGCTATCACCAAAGCAAAGGCTAAATCCCACCACTACCCAAAGGATACTTACCACTCCTAAGGCGACAAAGCTCTGCAACATGGTCGAAATCACATTCTTGCGATTCACCATCCCACCATAGAAAAAAGCCAGTCCCGGTGTCATTAGTAATACGAATGCCGATGCCACCAGCATCCAAGCTGTATCTCCGGCATTGATATTCTCAGCCCCTTCAAAGCTGTAGTCTGAACCTAAAAACAAGGCTACTAATACCAGTGCACTTAAAAAGATAAAATTTAGCTTTTTGCCCATGTCCAAATATTTGAATCGAAAATAGGGGTCATTCAGATATAAAACAAGAAAAACAAATTAACACCCCTAATCAAACAGGGGTTAAATGCAATTATTTAGGATTTAAATAGTCAGCACCCCTAAATAATAAGGTTAATTATCCTAAATCATCAAAATCAAATTTTGAATTACTATTCTATAGTCCCCTACTATCTTTGGGGCCATGATCAAGAAGCTCTGCTTTATTTTAGTACTGCTGTCTGGGCATTTTCAAGTCCTGGCACAAATCAACAAGCATAGTATTGACATGCAGGGCGATACCGCCATTGCTGTCCTTGATTACAAAGGTCTAAGACCAACTAGCATAGATTCCCTCAGTATTCACTTTCCATTACAAGCCTATTTGGATAAAGGCTCTTTTTTAAATGATCAGTTACGGGACTTTCAAGATCCGGATCTGCATTTTGCTAAAAAAGATGAATTGGCCTGGCTAGAGATCGATAAGCTCCTTTTCAATGGTAAAGAGATCAGTGCATCCTTGGTAAGCGAGTTCCTGGACCTTGCCATAAATCAAGATGATAGCCTGCAGATTCATATTGAATACCGCTTTCTTCTGCCGGACGCGAAATTCACAGGAAATGGCCGATTAAAATCTGAAAGTCGAATTATTGATTTACTCCCCAGGATCATACTCGATTCGCAGCATCGCCATCCGGTGAGCTATAATTACGATGGCTATTTTGTTTCGGAGCATTTCCAGCTAAGTATTCATCTGCCGGAAGGCAAAGAGGTGGTCAGTAATTTACCTATTCAGGTTCAACAAGGACAATGGTTTCATTTTGCTGGCGAATCCAAATCCTTACAATTCTTCATTGCCAAGCATTGGGAAGTCTATGAATTGAAATCAGGTTCCAAACTGTATTTAAATCAATTTGATCCCATTTTCCCCGCAAATCTGGAATTGGCCTTAGAAGAATGCGATGCCTTTTTTAAACAAGAAATTGGACGGGAATTAAGCTTGAAGCGCAACTATATTTTTCTGGATGCGAAAAAAGGCGAGTACCAAAGTACCGAACTCATCAGCCTGAAAAGGCCTAAAGATTGGATCGACCTCCGCTTTGATTTGGTGCAAGCCCTGGCCGAATCCTTCTTTCGTTATCAAAAGGCCACTGATGGCTGGCAAAGGCCTTGGATAGCTCGTGGTATTCCCTATTATTACAAGTATCAATTTATTGAAAGTCGCTATCCTCAAAAACGTTGGATTCCCTTTCAAAGCCCCATTTTAAATGGCCTTTTTGGTTTTGATGAATTTGATTTCGCTTATCAAAATCGTTTCCTCTTTCTCTTCTTGCAACGCCAGGGATTGGATCAGTCTTTAAGCTGTCCGGTAGATTCCCTTTCCCGATTAAACTACGAGGCCATTAGTCAGGCCAAAAGCTTTTTAGTGCTTAGCCATTTACGGGCTTATCTCAGTCCGCGAGACTTTGTGCGCTCCATGCATCTCTTTGCTGCTAATGACAGTGCACTATCCAGCTATGCTGCCCTGGAATATTCCCTACATTTTTACAGCCCTAAAAAATTAGATTGGTTTTTTGGCCCGGCCTTGCAAAGCGCTGGATTGTACGACTATCAATTGGTTCGTCAGGAGCATTGCCCCACCGTAAGCACGGCTACCATTCGCAATACCGGTGACTTAGCCCTGCCCTATTCGCTTACCGGTTTTAAGGATGGAAAAGCAGTTTTAACCGAATGGTATGGTGGCCATGAGGGCAAACGTTCGGTACAGATGTACCATGAAGATTATGATAAGGTGGTGATTAATGCCCATCTGAACCATGCTGAATACCGACAAAAAAACAATACCTATTACAATCGCTGGCTCTTGCCTAGAATGGAGCCTTTGAGCTTTCAATTGTATAATAGTTTTGAAGCGGCCGAGGCCAGTCAGATTTTCTATGTACCCAGTGTTTATTACAATGCCTACGATCAATTTCTATTAGGCATAAACCTATCGAATCGTTCTATTCTGGTTCAAAAGCCTTTCGAATATCTATTCGTACCGGAATACAGTACCGGAACCGGAAAATTAACTGGAACCGCCTCAGCAGCCTATAATTGGGTATTACCTAAAAACCATTTTTTCAGGCAAATCCGGTTCGGTGTTTACAGTCGCTACAACCACTACGACCGCGATCTTGCCTACTATCGCATCTCTCCTTCGCTTAATTTATATCTACGAAAAAAGTATCCCCGCAGTCCTTATATACAGAGCCTGCGCTTTAGAGGGGTTTTATTAAATCGAGAGTTAGCCCCGGATCAAGAGAATCCACAAGGAAATTTGGAAACAGCCAGCTTTTCGGTTTTTAATGCCAATTACCGCATGGAATACACTTCCCTGCTTCGGCCTACCATTTTCCGTTTTCATTTTGAAGCCGCTGATCAATTCGGAAAGCTTTTCGCTGATTACGATCAACGTTGGATGCTGCCCAATAAAAAGTGGTTAATCTTGAGAGGTTTTGCAGGCGCTTTCCTGTACAATAATCTCGCGGATCAAGGTTTACGCGATAACTACTACAGCTTTGGCCTCAGTGGAACTCCTGATTACCTCTTTGATTATTATTTCATAGGTCGCTCGGATCAAAGTGGAATTTGGAGTCGGCAGTTCTTTACCACCGATGGAGGCTTTAAATCCGAAACCCAGGCATTTGCTGATTCCTGGTTACTTAGCTCTAACTTAAGTGTGCCCTTTATTGGACCATTAGGCGCTTTCGGAGATATCGCCTGGTCTGAAGAGCAGTTGTATTGGGACTATGGAGTGCGCCTGGCCTTGCTTACGGACTTTGTGGAGCTGTATCTTCCTATTCAAAACCAGGATCGCAATTTCTATTCAGAAGCTAATTACCTTTCTAATGTCCGCTTTGTTTTGGACCTGCAATTAGGCAATATCATTAATCGCTTACGTAGAGGCTATTATTAAAAAAGGCCTGCTTCTTTCGAAGCAAGCCTAGTGTATTTTTCAAGATCCTTTTATTATTCAGCGAAATAGCCAAACTTGAAGCCCAGGGTAAGGTTTGGACTGTTTAAAGCATCACTGGCGATATAATCATTATCCAATCCCATGGCTAGCATATAGCCGGCATTGGCGGTAAACTTCATCCATTTGGTTAGATTTAATTCCATACCCAGATTTGGATTGATCACAAAGATAGCATCAGTGATATCAGCACTAAAGCCGTCCCCTACTCGATCAAAAGATGCAGAACCGCCACCGATAGGTAGGGAGAAATTAAGATGTACCACTTTGGTTGGACGATAGATATAGCCTAACCAAAGACCACCGTAACCCATATCTAATTCATGCTCAGTGGGAATACCTAAATAGGGGATATCATAACGATGCTGGGTATTGAGTCCCATACCAAAGCCACCGATAAAAAATTTACCATCGAGGATTACACCGCCTCCACCACCGGAGTAATAGGCAAAGTTTCCATCTACACTGCTAAACTGAAAAAAGGGACCGCCAAAACCGCCCACCTTAAAATTGGATCCCAAAAGCGTTTCAGTTTGGGCTTGCATGCCTAAAAAGGCTAGACTGAGTAAACTGAGAAAATAGAACTTTTTCATTTTGATATTTAGTTTGAACCCTTTAAAACAAGAACCAGACCAAAGCGCCTAATCCCATTTAATGAGCCTGTAAATTACCGGTAAAAATAACCTTGGCTTAACGAAATCCCCGGGTAAATAGTTCGATTTTTATTCAAACTACCCTCATGCGTCGATTTACCCCCTTAATTATCGGCATATTACTGATATTCAACCTATCAGCTCAAAATGTCGCTTATTACAATTCTATAAATACCTCTGCAACTGGTAGCAGTTTAGAAACTGCATTAACAAATCTTATCACTACTACTCATACGACTAACATTAGTTATAGTACCGCCTTTCAATTATTGAAAGATGCTAATGAAGATCCTAATAACACTGCCAATGTTATTCTTATATACAGTGGTTTAAGTGACCCAAAAACAAATAGTTATGGTGGCGGTGGTACCGGAACGGCCAGTACAGGCTGGACAAGGGAGCATATTTTCCCAAAATCATTGGCCAATCCCAGTTTAGGCACCACTGGCTCAGGCGCCGATGCGCATAACCTGGCACCTTGTACCAATAGCATTAATGGCTCACGTGGTAATAAGCGCTATGAAAGTGGTTCCGGATCTTATGGTTCCGTTAGTAGCACCGGCTTTTACCCCGGCGATGATTGGCGCGGTGATGTAGCCAGAGCTATCTTTTATATGGACTTACGCTACAGCAGTCAGTGCGAAGCAAGCGATGTAGCCACCATGACACTTCTTCTCCAATGGAATGCCCTTGATCCGGTTTCGGCATTGGAAGATCAACGCAATGATGAGGTCTGTCAGGCTCAGGGAAACCGAAATCCCTTTATCGATAATCCTATTTTCGCTACTCGCATCTGGGGTGGACCTACCGCTCAGGACCGCTTTACCAATGCTATTGCCGATCCACAAAACTTTAGTCTGACGGCTGCAGCAAACAGCATTAGATTTAGTGCTACTGCCAATTCATCCAGCGACGATGTATTACTAGCCTATACCAATGCCAATGGCAGCTTTGGCGCTCCCAGTGGAAGTTTAAGTGCCGGAAATAGCATTAGTGGCGGTGGTACTGTATTGTACAAGGGTCCTGCGGCCAATATTCCTGATCATAACGGCTTAAATTCCGGCACAGTTTACAAATACAAATTATGGTCAGTTGGCAGCTCCAATACCTACAGTACCGGTATTGAAAAGTCGATCAGCACAACTGGCGGTTCCCTGATTTCCTTGTATCAAAATAGTTTTGAAGGTACGGCCAGTGATACCTGGAACTATACCGCCAGCCCTACTGCCTATAATTTAAATGATGATATCTGGGATGTGGTAAGTTCTAATGGCGGAGTGGCGAATGCCAGTGATGGCAATCAATTCTGGGGCATTCGCGATTTGAATAATAGCAATGGCGGTGGAAATTTTTACCATATCCTCGAGTTTCAAACTATCGACATTAGCAGTCAAACCAATGTAGAACTGAGTTTCGACTATTACGCTGAAGCCTTTGAAAGCAGTGATCTTTTGGAATATGAGCTTCTCTATGACAATGTGAGTCAAGGTATCGTAACTCTCTTTCAGGGCGCTACTGGTGGTGCATCCAGTGGTGGATGGCAAAGTACCAGCCTTGCCATTCCTGATGCTGTTAATCAAATTCAACTGCGTTTAAGGGCTAAGCAAGATGGCGGATCCGATTTTGGAGGTTTTGATCATGTAGTGTTGGAATCTGCTTTGACTGCCCCTCAATTAACCGTTTCGGCCTACAGTCCTACCGCAGCTCAAGTACAATTAACCGCAAATAGCAATGGGGATTCTATTTTGCTGGTATATGGTGAAGGTGCCAATTTAAACTTTGGCACCGCCAGCGGACTGTACAGTATTGGGCAAAGCTTTCAAGGAATTGGTGAAGTAGCTTATTTCGGACCGGCTACCAAGCTTGCTCCCATCACACGATTAAACGAAGGGGCCGACTATAGTTTTGCTGCCTATAGCTTTGATGGAAATTCCTATAGCAGTCCGGTAAGCGCCGGCCTTAGCCTTCCTGATGCCGAAGGCAGTGGCAGTGCTCAACTCTATTTTCAAGGTTTCGAAGGAGATGCTTCCGATAATTGGACTCTTACTTCCGGTAACGGAGCTATAAGCAGTGATCTTGGCGCTGCGGACTATCCGCCAAATGAACGTATTTTAAGTGGCGCCAATTCCTGGCAAGTAAATAATAGCAGTCAAAGCTTAGAATTAGCCACGGTCAACACCTCATCTGCCGATAGTTTAAGTCTGGTGATCAATTTAAGTTCTACGGCATTAACTTCTGGAAATGGAGCGGATGGAGCTGATTACATTAAAATTTATCTGGATATAGATGGGGGCGGATTCGGCGCAAGCCCAGACCTGACCATAAATGGAAACAACAATGCTAAATGGGGTTTTGGAAGCTATTCCAGCGGAAGTGGCAGCAATACTTCCAGTGGACAAATTATTAGCAGTTCCGGACAAAACCTCAGCTTCAGCCCTGCCGGCGGAGGTTATCGTGAAGCAGATGCCTACCATCAGATAATTTTCGGTTTGAAATCAGTAAGCTCCTTAGCCATCAAGATTGAAGCTTCCAATAATTCGACCAACGAAATTTGGAATATTGACGATATCAGTTTGAGTCGGCATTCGAATGCCCTGGTTTGGAACGGCAGTATTTGGAAAAACAATGAAGCCCCCAGCGCCAGCACCCAAAACCGAAATATGATCATTTATCCCGGTGAAGATGCAGAAATTGATGGCTTGGCTCAGGTAAATTCACTAGACCTCCGTAATAATGCGGTATTGCTGGTTGGAAGCACTGGCAAATTGAATTTAAATAGTATTGGTAGTTCTGCGGGCTCCTTAATACTGGAAGCGGATAATTTGGGCACGGGCTCTTATGTGGGTCCTTCGATTTACCTCACTTTGCAATACTATATCGATCGCGCGGGCTGGCAGCCGATTGCCTTTCCCTTTTCGGATGCCCGTTTTAAGGATATTGAATGGAGCAATGGCGCCAAGATAAACTATGCCCCTACTGCAGGCTCCAGTACTTGCGACTCTTGTAATTTATTCTACTATGATCCGGATCTGAATAATGGTCAAAACATCGGTACTAATGGCAGTACAGCCTACGGAACCTGGATTGGAGTGCACGATTCCAATGCGATCGTATCTCAGGACAAAGGCTATTATCTTTTTGTTGGTCCACCCAAATTTGGAACAGTTCCCTTAATCATCAGCTTAAGCGGTACCACAAGGTCGGCTAACCAAAGCATGAACACCCAGGATGGAAACGGAGGTTGGAATTTATTACCCAACCCCTTCCCTACGGCTTTAGATTGGAGTGCTAAGAGTGATTTTAGCAGTGAAGGTTTTGATCAAAGCTATTGGATCTACAATGGCAGTAATTACGCTGCTTATGTGAATGGTACTGGCGTTAATAATGCCAATGGATTTATCCCGGCCGGACAAGCCTTTTTCGTACACTCATCTCATGCTCAAACTGGCGCCGGTATGAATACCCGCAGTTTTGGACTCGGGCAATCTATGCGCGCAGCGAATAATCGCGGTAGACATAAAATGAATGAGGAAAAAGCCATCCGCTTGGGCTTGCGAATTGATACGAACTACTTCTCTGAGATTGCATTGCGTTATCAGCTAGGAGCCGAAGATGGCTATAATGCTGGTGAAGATGCCCTCTTGGCTGGAGGTTTGGATGAGCAATCTTTCTATTTCCAAATGGATGCGGATATGGCCCTAATCATCCGTCATGATGCGCCATTGGAAGGATTTAAGCTTTATCCCCTGAAATTGGGAAGCAAGGCTCTTGCTCAAGGCCATATTCAAATGAAGGATGCTCCTGAAGATTTTTTCTATTATTTCCTGGATGCGAAAAACAATTTAATCGACATTCAGCCCGAACGAGAATTGGAAGCGCAAAGCTTGGGTGATGGACTGCAATTAGTGGTATCTAAACATCGACTAAGTCAGGTGCATTTCAAAGAAGTGTTTTGGTATTTGGATGCTGGGGACATTTACCTCAACTCTTTTAAAGAATGGAAGTCCATCCGCGTGCTGAATGTGCAAGGCCAGGTGATTTATGAAACTGAGGAATACAGTCCACAAGCACTATTAGCACTTAAGGAACATGCGGGAGTACTGCTTTTGCAAATTGAATATCCTAATGAAGAGAAGCTTTTAAAGCTGATGCGATAATGGTTTTCCCTTGAAGTGCTATTGTCCTCTAGATTTTATTAAGACGATTTTCAAGATTAATATTTGCTAATTCACCACTAGCCTTTCCAAGAATAAACGACTATCAGTTTTCACTTCAATTATGTATTGACCGGGATGCAATGACCCTAAGTTTAAATGGACTTGATTCGCATGAAAAAGAACATCAGTATCAAAAACCTTCTTCCCGGAAAGCTCGTAAATTCTAATGTGGGCAAGGCCATCCTTTAATTCAGAATTAGAAATCTCTAGATTTATAAGACCCTGCGTTGGATTTGGATAGAGATTAAGTTGCTGATTGGGTAGCTCCCATTCCACAAAACTTATATCAGATCCACAATCTCCAGCTCCTAAACAACCAGAGTCATCAAGGCTTAATAACCAAACATATACACTATAGGGGCTCGGGTTTAAGTACCGATCGAAATAAGTTCCGGTTGCTATGATACCCTTATCCCCCCAATGATCTGCACTATAGAGCGAACTATTATCTTCCCAATCACCATGATAATAAACACGTCGCCATATGGTATTTAAGCCCTTATCTAGCTTCCAGACAAAACCCTTTTCTCCATCCAGATAATAATTCCCTATCACATAAATAAACCCACCTTTTTGCCATGCGCACTCTATTGTAAAATAGGCTTCTTCATCAGAATAAGCACTGTCATTAAGGACTACACCTGATGTGTCAACTATCCTGAAAATTGCCTTTCCTTTATCTACTCCACTATCTTGAGATGATAGAAAATAGTGAGGAACAAATAAACTATCAAGCCCAATAGGAACAACACTTGCATCCAGTCCATTTAAGCCCATGTATTGGTAGCGCTTATCCCAAATCTTATTTCCTTGCAAGTCCGTTTTAACTAAAAATCCCTCTACAAACTTATTGACATAATAACAACGACCAGTGATGTAGTAGTTGTCCGCCATTCTCCTTAATCGGTATGGATAGTACGCATGGGCATAACCAGGAGTATAGATGGGCCTGAAATCGCGTATTGTCGAATAGCCCAACAAGTTAAGGGCCGTATCATAACGTGCTAAATACAAGCCCAGCTGCAAATCAATATTAATATAATGCCCAAGCATGACGAGTTGATTGGAATCAACTAAAACATCAAACGAGTTGACACCAGTGGTTCCCGGTAAATCCAATTTCACAGAATAAAGCGTATCTAAATCGTTGTTTATCTTATACAATCTAGGGTATGCAGTATCATGAGTTGGATTAAAAAAATCCTGAACACACAAAAGTGAAGAACTACTAATTCGCCGTAACATGTTCCTCCTCATACTGATAAGGGTAATTCCCTTTTCCTGTACATCGTAGTAATTAGAATCTAAAAGTTGCCCTTGGCGCGAAAACTTCTTATAGGTAAAAGCCGTGCGATTACCTTCTACTACAGAAAAGCTGTACAGCACGCTATCCTCAACTAACATTGCGGGTGAACCAGTAGTTGCAAGCCGATTTGAGTAGCTCTTTATGTCAAAGGTCTGGGCATAACTGGAGCTTCCTGTTAAAAGGAGAAATATTAATATGTATGAGAAATATTTCATTAAAAGAGTTAAAAGGCGGTGACCTTACAGACGGCTCTTCTAATTGGTATTAGTGAATTAGAACCCTAACCATAAACAAGCTTCTATTAGTTTTCAGCTCCAAAACATACTGACCTTGATTAAGCTTACTTACATCCAATCGTAGTTTCCCTTGGAAGAATTGAACTTTTTCCTCTAAAACAAGCTCACCATCCAAACTAAAAATGTGAGCAGTTCCCTGCATATTTTGACATTCAGGAAGTCCCATTTCAAGGTTCAGGTAATCATGTGCCGGATTGGGGTACACGCTCAAACCCTGTTCGGGTAAAACCCATTCCACAAAGCTTATATCAGAGCCACAATCCCCAGCCCCTAAACAACCAGAGTCATCAAGGCTTAATAGCCAAACATATACACTATAGGGGCTCGGGTTTAAGTACCGATCGAAATAGGTTCCAGTAGCAATAATTCCATCATTATTCCACTGATCAATATCATAAAGCCAGCTACTATCTTCCCAATCTCCATGGTAATAGACGCGCCGCCAAATAGTATTCAAATCTTTATCTAGTTTCCAAATAAAACCTTTTGTACCGTCCAGGTAATAAAAGCCTGTTAAAAGAATAGCACCATCCGCCGAACGTATTGCATTGGTAAACTCAAACTGCGTTTCTTCCGCAGGGTAAACAATCGAATCCCATACATTGTAATTTGAATCCAAAACTCTAAAAATGGCCCTATTATAGCCATTCCCATTTATATATTTACTTCGATAAATCGATGCCTGAAACAAACTGTCTTGGCCTATTGGAAGAATTTCAAAACTAACGGTATTAGAGTCTAGATACTTGTAGCGCTTATCCCAAATTTTATTTCCTAGTAAGTCCGTTTTAACTAAAAAACTCTCTACAAACTTATAGGCATAAAAACAACGACCGGTTATGTAGTAGTTATCCGCCATTCTCCTTAATCGGTATGGAAAGTAGGCATGGCCATAACCAGGTGTAAAGATGGGCCTGAAGTCGCGAATAGTTGAATAGCCCAACAAGTTAAGGGCAGTATCATAGCGGGCTATATACAAGCCCAGTTGCAGATCTATATTAGCATAATGCCCAAGCAGGACGATTTTATTGGAATCTACTAAAACATCAAAGGAGTTTATAGTGGTGGTTCCAGGTAAATCTAATTTTACAGAATAGAGTGTATCTAAATCATTATTTATCTTATACAGTCTAGGGTATGCCGTATCTTGAGTCGGATTGAAAAAATCCTGAACGCATATAAGTGAGGAACCACTGATTCGCTGTAACATGTTTCGCCTCATCCCAATAAGGCTAATTCCCTTTTCCTGTACATCGTAGTAATTAGAATCTAAAAGTTGCCCTTGACGTGAAAACTTCTTATAGGTAAAAGCCGTGCGATTACCTTCTACTACAGAAAAGCTATACAGCACACTATCCTCAACCAACATTGCAGGTGCACCAGAAATTGCAAGTCGATTAGAGTAACTTTTTAAGTCAAAGGTTTGAGCATAGTTAGGAGCTGCTGCTAAAAAGAGGAGGCTTACTATGTGAAAAAAATGATTCATTAAAAGAGTTAAAGGCGGTGACAGTGAAGTCACCGCCTTCTATTTACAACTAGTTAATTAAAGAAATTTTTTGTTCAAAAAGGCTATTCCCCTCATTATCCGAAAGATTAACTATATACATTCCCGGAACTATACCCACAGTATTTAGTACCCAAATGTTTTTACCGTAGTCTGTGATTCTCTCCAGCTTAATGAGCTGACCGTTTACCGAGAACAATTTAAGCTCTAGATCACCGTCGATACCTTCCTCAAACCAATCCCAATGAACTTCGATATAATCTGAAGCAGGATTTGGAAACACGGAGAAGGTTGAAGATGGCTTCTCTGGTCGATTTGCCTCCAATTGGTTTTTAAAGCTTGGAGCCAAGTATACTGGTTCAATATAACTATCATCCCCTAAATTCAACATTGAAAGGACACCGTTTGACTTCTGCCACACGAATGCACTCTCGGTATTATCTCTGAGATTCTGCAGATTTTGTTTTGCAGTATTACTGAGACTTGATAAGCCATCCCCAGAAACTATCACATCTTCAAGATAACTATAATAGAGCTGTAATCCAGAAAGAGTACTCATATCGGATTCGCTCCACCAAGTTTGATCGGCAGACTCTAAAGTATTAGTAACATTGGTATATTCCCCCTTGTTGGCATAATATTCGGCTAACATAAAAACATACTCTGCTTCCTTTCGAGCAGAAAATAAATTAACCAGACTATCCGTATCCCAAAAGATTGAATCAGTAATGTAAAAATTCTGAATATTTCGAACATTGATTGCAATATCGATATGCAAGGCTGCCATTTCAGCTTCAATAACATCTTTCGCAGTTATTGTTTGACTACCATTTTCAACATCCAGTATCGTCTGTTGGCTTACAGCCGGACTACGTTCTACCAAAGCAGTCATAACATCAGGACTCCTTCCACTATGCGGATTTGCTACTAAAACATTTCGCAAGGCCAATTCTGGAAATCCACTATTATTGATTAAGTCAATTAATTGCCCCTCATCAACATAAGGTGAGATTTGCATCAGTTCAACATACAAATCCTGGTATTCGGATTGACCAGCAAAGAGGATTTCAGCCTCTAATTCTGCTGTATTACCTCCATTAAGCAACTGAGTGTATAAGCTTCGCTTACCACTTAACTGACCTTCACTCGCCCCGAGCTCACCGAGTTCAGCGGTTAAATCACCACTAATTACCGCTCCTGTATTATCTACCTTATTTGGACAAACCGTATTATATACATAGTTCCCAAAAAACACATCAATGCCTGTAATGTTATATGGGGCAGTAGGTTCATAACGGTTCCCACCAGAACTATAGTAATAATTAAACTTGTAAGCTCCTTGTTCATTATAAATGTCCTGCTGGTACTGACTAAACAAATTATTAGCCAAACTGGTTGGATCTTGCAATGTAACATCAAAATACCCTTGATTAGCTGCAATACCCTGAGCAAAAGAATTACTCTGGTCAACCCACACGACAATATCATTAGCATTGTCAGTATTTTCCCCGTAATTATTACACTTAAAGAGCAGACCTCCCTGCTCACCAGTACCCTTGTTATTCCCAATAGCCTCGGTTCCATAGGTCAGTTTGTCAAAGCTATTTTTATATGAAAGGTTAGCTGCGCTACCGTTATTATGAAAAACAGCTCCAACCTTGGGATAATTAGTCCCGCGACCAATAACTTCATTTTGCATAAAGCTATATCCAGTACTCGCGTCAAAGTAGAACCCATATAATGCTGGCTGACTTGAACCTGCAAGAACGTCCGGAATCTTGATGCGGTTACTCACTACCTTGGCATTAGAGTGGTTACTTAAATAAACCCCATGTTTGTTGTCACTAAAGCTAGAATTTGCAATACTTGTAAACCGATCAGCTCTATTCACATTTGTGGCATAAATAGCATAGTTGTATCCTTCAAATCGTGTAGAGTCATTTCCACCAGTTGGACCCAGCCTCTTATCCACTTCAAACTGTGCCCCAAGAGCATATATCCCATACCCACTATTAGGGAAAGCAGTAACTTCATTGGTAAAGGTACAGCCTAAGAACTCTACTCCGTTCACATCCCACATAGTAACAGCTGCGTAAGGTTCTGCCATACGGTAATTATTATCTCGAGAAAAAGTGCAGTTAATAAAATCCGCCTGGTAGTCCCATTCTTTTGAACCATACCAATGGTTATGGAATGACACGAACTGTAGGTCGCGTCTATTATTTAAGAACGTAGCCCCAACAGCCGATATAACTCCCCCTTGAGTTCCCCATAGAAAATCCTCATCGTTCCATCCAACATTGCTAACGGCAGTTCTAGCATGACTTATCACTCCTCCATTCGAAACAAATAATACTCCGTGATTTCCTCCATACTGACTTTGGCTAGGCACTCCATAAACTTGTACACCTTCCCAATTAAGATCACCTATTCCGCAATTGTCATAAGCCGTTAACTCACCACCATCTAAATTCACTCGAGCCCCTGGCTTAATTACCAGCCTGCTTCCCGGAGCAAACTCAACAGTTCCAGAAATCGTTAGTATCGCTCCGGCATCAACAATTAAATCTGAGATAAATTGATGTGTTGATCCTGAACCCCAAGTCGTAGAGCTTGTTACATGATATTCTCCCTTACTTTGTACCATAGGAGACTGCCACATACTCCTCCCAAAAGTAGAAGCAATAACTACCCCGCGGCAAGGGTGCACATCAATTTTAGTAATAATAGCTGCAGGTAGGCCATTGTTAAAACATTCCCATTTACCATTCCCATTATCTCCTTGCTTATCCCAATAGTAAACTCCCGCATCAGTACCAGCATATATCACATCATCACTTCCTTCCTGATAGGTCAGACAATTCACTGGATAGGGAGGAAGGCCGTTTGATTGATCGCTCCAGCTTAGCCCGCCGTCATCGCTATAAAACACTCTATTCCTTCCACTCTGGGTTCCTGGTATATAATCGTAATAGGCCATTCCAACCCATACTCGATTAGCATCCATTGGATCAATAACTAAGTCTTCTATATAACATCGATCCAAATACTGAATTGATGAATCCTGTACAGCTCGCAAACTTGGCGACAGGTCATTCCATTGACCATTTTGCTTTTTATATAATTTCTTTGAAACATTTCCCCCATTATCGGTACAGTTCCAACACGGTTCAAACACCGCAGCAAAAACTACCTCAGGGTCAGAAGGGGCCACCTTGATTGTTGAGAACCCCTGAGTCAACCTAGGCTGAAGCTCAACATTCTCCTTTAGCGATGTAGCATTATATCTACTCAGCTCAACATATACGGTATCATTAATCAAGCCTTTATCGGCATAATAAATATAAACTGAATCAGAAATTGCCCCATCAAATTTCATTTTCAAATCAGTATATACCCCAAGATTAATTACGCTGGAATAACGGTTGCCACTCGCATTTAGAACACATCGATGCAATCCACCGTTTGTATGTGCATAAACAACATTATCATTTCCTGGCTCAGGCAATACAAATCCGCCATCCACATTTAAGTGCTGTATTGAATTAAAGAGTCGTCTAGTACTCCCACTGAATAAATGAAATCCATTGTGCATGGCCCCCATTAAAACACGATCATTATAAGGCCAACTTGCAAATCCATGGATTTGTGAAATTGAGAGACCATTTCCTGAAAGGTCTACCCAACTTGCACCCCCATCAAATGTCTTACTAACTCCTCCGTCATTGGCTATATAAAGCCGATCATTACCAAGAGAATCCACACCTCGATTAATTATTGCTCTAATGTCAGCATGATGGGCTACAACTGGGAGATACTCTGTAATGGGGTTCCAGGCATTTGTATCCGATTGCAAATTCTTTGTATACATCTTATTCCCACCAAGGTATACCTTATTGACATCTACATTACTTAATTCGAATTGATATCGGTATCGACCCCAATTCACTCCTTGCCATCCTTCGGTAACAATTTTATCACTCGGACCAGTATGATCGTAATGTTCAATCCATGTTTGACCGCCATCGCTAGTTTTATACAATGTTGCTGATTGTACAACCGGAGTACCTGCTCTGGACCCAAAAAACGCATAAATATTACTTGAATCTGCAGGACTTATATCTAACGCTATGGACCTCGCTGCTCTATACCAAGTGGTATCTGATGGGCCAGTTGTGTATAGACACGCCTTAGGAGGTGTTCTATCTAGGAACGTAGCACCTCCGTCATTTGAACAAAAAACGCGAGCGGCTTTAACCGTCTCATCTATTTTATCTGTTTTGATAGTTGAGGCGCAGATCATACTGGTATCAGCTAATCCAATTTCCAAATCAATAAAATGCACTTTCTTTAAAATAGGGTCAGCACTATTATCATATACCTGAGTCCAGGACACGCCGTTATTGGTACTTTTATAGATACCACATGCACCGGCGGCAAAAACTGTATTAGGATTCTGTGGGTTAAAGCGAATCACATCAATCCTTGCACACCCTCCGATTGTCGGAAAATTTACTACCGACCAACTAGCTCCGCCATTGGTACTTCTTAACATTCCGATTCCCTGTGTAGAATAATCTAACCAACCAGGATACCCAAACGATTGAGAATGAGTTCCCGCTAAAACTACATTTGGACTAAGAGGATCAATTGCGACGGCTACTACTCCCAATCCCGGGAGTTGATAAGAATCAGTCACGTTTGTCCAATTTTGACCTCCATCAGTAGTCTTGTATAATCCGGAATATTCTGATCCAGCGTAAATAATGCTCTCGTTACTTGGATGAACTGCCAAAGCATTAATAATCCCATGGGCTTGCACATCTCCTGTCTGAGGATTTGGCCCAATACTTACCCATTGATTTTCAGAAGGCCCATTATCACAGTAACCAACTAAACCAACGGCAGAAGCCATATTGGCCTTTAGGGAAATCGAGGTGGTAGATGGTTGACCAACTATATAAGCTCGGCTTTGTGCCAAGCTTTTCCATCGAATGAACTTCTTTTCAAGAGGGGCAAGACCAGTATCATTCGGATTTGCGGCATGCCAAGCGTTAAATAAACTATCTGCACCTTTTCTAATTGCCTCATAGGGTACGGTTGCAGAATTGATTTGCACTTCAAGCTCATCAAAATTGGTCACTTGAGCATTTACGGTGAAGCCTATTATTAGGCAGACAAGCAATTTTGCGATTTTCATTTGGAAGATTGTTTAAGGTTTGGAGATAAAAAACGTCCTTCAAGGTATCGAAGATTTACATCGCTATGAATATTAATTTAGTAAATGCAAAAGCCGTCTCGGTATAACCGAGACGGCTTTGGTTTGGACAACCAGTAAATTGGAGCTGCGCTTAAGCGTCCTTTTTACTATCGTGAACCTTCTTGATACCTAAGGCGGCACCAGCGGCAGCCAAAATGGCTAAGCCAGGAATGGGCGCGGTATTATCGGAAGAAGGCGGTGCAGGCTGTGCACTCATTTGAAGACCGAGCATTAAGAATAGCCCTAAGCTTAGTACTTTCATTGTTTTCATATCGTGATAGGTTTTAATTAAAACTTCTTGATCATCACCTTGCTGCTGTGGCTTACTTGCTCACGATCCAGCAAATGGATCAAGTATACTCCGGTGCTGAAAGATTCAGTTCCGATTTGGTGTTGAATGTTTTGGGCGTCTAATTGACCTTTATAGATCAATTGACCGCGCATATCGCGTATTTCAATTTCTTGGAAGCCTGCTTTGAAATCATCATTGATCACCAGGTTTCCTTTGGCATCTTGATACCAGCTCAAGCCATTGCTGAAATTCTCTTCTAAACCAATGCTCTGATCTGCTCCCAACAATAAGTAAAAGCGATTGTGGATGATACCCCTTTGATTTACACTAAACTGATAGTCGTTCTGACTTAAATCGGTTTTGATACCGTTTAAGCTGTCTACCAAGATGATGGCATTAGTCGCATCCCAGGTATTCAAAGAATCCAAAGAGATGGTATACATTCCTTTGTACCATGCATCCACACCTAATGGAATGCTCTTCACCTTGCCGCTTTGTACATAAGGCAAACCTTGAATGCTGTACTCTAAACTATCCTGCATAGAATAGAAAGAATGGTATTGATTGGCCTTATAGATAGGCGCATCAAATAGGTTATCGTAAGCATCACTGGCGCGATTATCCAACATGATCAAAATCTGGTTAGCCGCAGAATCAGTGCTTAGATTAAACCAAGCCCTTTCACGAGTTTCAGTTTTGAAGAATCCAGCGCTGGTATTACCACTCACATCACGCATGGCATTGGTGAATGTGAAGCTTAAGTTTCCTCCAGCATATCCGGGAGCAACTTGTACAAAGAATCCCTGCATAGCGCGAGTGCTGCTACTTGGTGCATTGCGGCCGGAATTAGGTGCAGCCACATGGCCAGAAGCATTCCAACTAGCATATTGTGCATCACCAGCATTTGATGGACTGGCATCCCAATAGTAAGCAGTAGCTACGATATCGCTATGAGCTGAAGCAAAGGCTGTGAAGTCAATAGCAGATGGATAAGGATTACCTAAAAGGATATAATCTCCAGCGCTAACACTATTTACGGTGATGCTTACATCCCCATTATTGATATCACCACTAAAGGTCTTGCTATCATTGAAGTTTACTCCCCCATTTAAGCTAGGTGTAGCGGCATATCCCTGACCAGGATTCATGGTTCCGCTAGAATACGATGACCAACCGGTACCTGTGATATATTGATACAGGTCATTAGGATTAGAAGCACTAAACACCGTAGCAATATTGGCATTGCTAACCGGTGAAGACCAGTAGCTGAAACGGGTTTGGTTAAAAGGAGTAAAGGCACGGCTTACGCTGTAGCTTCCACTTCCTGAGTTCGCATCACTAGCTTTAGTTTGCACCAAGCTGGCACCGCTTTCTACCACTACACTACCATTGTTAGCGATGTCACCGTGAACGCTTAATACATTACCCGAGCTAATGGTTAAAGTTGCTCCCGACTCAATGGTCAAATCTTTTACCGCAGCATCAGCTGCAAATGAATAGCTTTCACCAGTTTTCACAGTAGCATTAGCTGAATCTGTACTACTATTCGGAGTAGTATTCCAAGCTGAGCTGGTATAGATAAGCTCAGTAATAGCTGCTGTTCCAGGTGTACCGCCATCAGCATAAGAAGCTCTCCAATTGGCCGCTTGTGTATTATCAGAAGCCAGATCCATTAAGGTTAAACTCGGACCATTGCCATCCGCAGAACTTGGCCAAGGAGAAGCATCATCATAAGTTACTTCGTCGATAGTAAGATTTGCACCACTTGGATCGTAAATAATCGCTACCGTTTCGCTGGCATTACCCAAATTGTTGCTATTGTTGGTTGAAGCCACATTTGCATTCAGAACATTTAAGCTATTGGTGTCTGGAGTGAAGGCATTGTCATTGTTGAAAGTACCATCTCCATTACTTCCTAAGGCAATGGTTAAATAGGCTCCATTATTAATGGTGAAACCATTTAAGTCAAAGTTGTTTCCAGAATAGCTCAATCTCCATGAACCGTCAAAGCTAATGGCGGATCCAGAAGCATTGTAGATTTCAATCCACTCATCATCGGTGCTGCTGGAATTGTACATGATCTCACTGATCACTAAATCACCAGCGGAAGGAAGGGCGGCAGGGGTTGCATTACCTCCACTTACCTCGCTGGAGAAGTCATCATCATCGGCATTTCCACTTACTTCTTTATAGGTGTATCCATATACATAGTAGGTAGTTCCGGTAGTTAAGCCAGTCACTGTTATACTGCCATTCGCATCGGTAGTTTGATTGGCCACACAGTAGGCATTATCATTTGCTCCGGCATCCGTGGCGAAGGTTCCGCTGCTGTATGCAAGGTTCGCGGTATAGTCTATTCCATCCTGACCGCTGGCACTTAAATCGATACCATTGGAACCATCCGAAACAAAGATTAATACACCATCCCAATCCGTTCCGTAAGTACCGCTGGGCTTGGCCCAGCTAATATCCATGGTAGTGGTAGTGAAGGTTCCTATACTTAATCCAATGGGGGTTGGTACAGCACCTGCCGCAGGACGAATTCCTTGAATCCAGGTAGTGTTGGCTCCTCCATTTGGAGCACCAGGAGTACCACTGGTAGATGCATCGGTAGTCCAGTTGGAAGCATTGCTCAAAGCGGAGTTTGCACTGGAAGATCCAGTGTAATAAGTAACCTGACCTGAGCCCGGTCCATTGATGGTTGAAGATGGGTGCGTAACTGCCATATCGTGAACCATCACATTACTGGCATCACGAATTGCTGCAAGGTCATCACCATCAGAGTTTCCGAAAGAACCCCAGGAACCGGAGAAGTAGGTGCTGTTGTTTGAGGCAATAGTTACTTGATGATCGCTAAAGTCTGAATCAGCTGTAATGGTTCCATCCACATCGGCACCATTATAAATGGCAATCACCGTACCTGCATCCACATTCGACCAGGCATTATCAGTACTAAACTCTAAGAACTCAGAATAGGAACCATCATCATTATCACCAATATCCCAACCACGAAGGTCAGTACCATTTTCAGTAACCACGATTTCAATCCATTCTTTAGATCCTCCTGATCCTTGAGACATTTCATTGATAAACACCGCGATACCAGAGCTTGGAGTAGCATTATTTTCCACACCGGTACTCCAATTTGATCCTTTACGGGCAAAAACCTTGAAGAAGTACTGAGTTCCATTACTTAAACCGGTGATAGTGGTACTGGTGCCGGTTCCATTGTATACCACGCTTCCTGCTGTGGGGAAACTTGGGTTATTAGCATCGGTATAATCCTGTGAATTGGCAGTATATCCACTACCGCTTGGAGTTCCTGAAATAGTTGCGGTATGAGCTACTACAATTACTTCATCAAAACAAGAAGGATTGGTCCAACTTAAGTTTGCTTCCGAACTTCCGGCACCAGCACTAAAGGAGCTAGCATCTGCTGGATTGGCATTAATTATAGTTTGAGTTCCAGCGCCGCTGGCTGTTCCAGAAGTATTGGTGCTTCCGTTAAATCCAAGATCGGCATCTTCAATTAGGGTAACTGCAATAGTATTGGAGGCTGTTGCCGCACAAGGGAAATCAACGCTAATAAAGAAATAGCCGGTAGAACCATTAGTAATAATCTGGTTAAAAGAGCTAAAAGACTGTACTCCCGCTGCCGTAGGACTGGCAATAGTTGCTAAAGTCTGATCTGAACCAGCATCAAAGGTATTATCAGTCGAATACCAAAGTTTAAGATTGCTAACATCAGAAGCCTGGTAAGTTCCTGAAGTGGTAATATCTAATCCATTTAAGTCGGCATTGGCATCACTAATAGCAATCTGAAAACTGGAAATTACATGATTAGCACTATCTCCTGGTACATTGGCCGCAGCGATCTGAGTTCCATTATCGGCTAATGCAGCAACTGGGGTGGCAGAAACAATAGTTTGAGTTCCGGCAACACTGGAATTGTTCGTCACATTTCCACTATTAAAGCTAAGGCTGGGACTTTGCGCGGTTAAGGTATTGGCGGCATTTGCAGAAGCATTCACGTCTGCCACTAACCAGAAATATCCGGTAGCTCCTGAGCTAATGGTAGTAGATAATCCACTAAAGCTTAAGCTCTGTGAAGTTCCGTTTCCATTGCCGCTAATATCAGAACCAATTTGACTGGCAGAACCGAAGCTATTGCTTGTTGCATAGTATAATTGGAAATTATCGATATCATCAGAATCAAAACTTCCGTTTACTGCAATATTAAAATCGGTGATGGTTGCATCGTTATCGGCAACTGCGGCTGAAACTGCGGCTAAAATATGATTTAAGGCTCCTTGAGAAACATTAGCCGCTGAAGGCTGTGAATTGTCCTCAACAGTGATACTAGGAACAGTAGCAGTACTCAAGCTGATATCATCAATTCTCCAATAAGAGAAACGATCACCATTAGATGCGTATAACCAACGTACATATAGACTGCTGTTTCCGGCCCCATTGCTGGTACTGATTTGTACAGTTTCAGTTCCGGTTTCATCTGCGGAAACTGTTTTGGTGTATACATCGCTAAAATTAGAACCATCAGTACTGGTTTGAACTTTAATTACAAAGTCGGCCCCAGAACCACCTTCGTAATAATCCAGGTTTTGCTTCCAGCTTAATTCAATAAGGTTTGCACCGGATGCGTCAATTGGCTCGGAAGTAATTGCACTGGTACCTGCATTATCATTGCTATAGCTTAATTCAGCTTCATAGGCCGATCCTCCGGCATTTGCGGTGTTTTCAACTGTAAAATCTGTGAAAGTCCAAGCCGTAGGCACCGAAGAACTGGCGAAGTCCTGGCTATAAGGTAAAGGTGCATTCTCATTATCGGTGATACTTAAATCCAATTGGCTGGTAGGACCAACGGCAGCATTAGAACCACCTGCAACGGATTGAATCTCGAAAATCAGATTTTCGGTTCCTTCATAGGAAGCATCATCAGTAATTGTTAAGGTGATAGTTTGATCGGCTGCACTTCCGGCAGGGAAAGTAACATTTGCTTGGGCAGCTGGACTGGGATAGTTATTTACATCCGCTGCTGTACCAGTTCCACCGGCTACAATAGCAACTGAGCAGGTAGTAGCATTGGTCGCATCTTCATTAGTAATGGATAAAGTAAGATCATAAGTACCATCTCCTTCATTTACGGTAGCCGAAGAGCTGGCAAAATTTACCCGGGTATCAGAAGAAGCAAGCGTTCCTTGTACCAACACATTGTCTAATTTGTGATACTCTGATCCTGCCCCATTATTCATGGTTACTCTAATTTCCAAAGAGCTTCCACTTAAACCGCTTTCGCTTACGGTGGCGGATGTAAAATCATCATTTAATGAACCATTAGTACTGGCTTGGGTCCATGCACCACCGTCAATACGATATTCTGTAACAAAGATGTCCGAAGCTTCCATGGTACCATCTTCAGCAGCATCAAGACTTATACTAACATTAGTATAGGCAGAGATGTCAATTGAAGGGCTTAACCAATAGGCATTTCCATCAATATCGCGAGCCTCAAATATTTCGCTCACTACTTGAAACCAGTCAGTGGTAGCTGTTAAGGACGCCGAACTAACATCTATCGTCCAGCTAACACCGGATACATCGATGGTAGGCGTTGGGCCCACAGCACCTTTGCCGTTCTGTCCGGTAAAATCCTCCGAATAGATTGTAGTTTGACCATAAAGAATTGTGCCCAGAAACAGGAACAATCCCACGAACTTTAATTTTTGCAGCATAATCCAGAATTTTGATTAATGCCACAAAACTAGAGGCCAAAAAGCCCTTAAAATTTCGATTAAAGTTATAAGTAATTCAAAGCAGGTTTAAGCGTTTTTCACCTCGATGTTATGCTTTTTACCTTAATGTTAAGCCCGACTTTTTACTTAATGAAAAGGGACTATCACAAAATGCGGTCTTAGAATTTATGCAAGTGTAAAAAACTATATTACAATGCTTTACCACTTACAAACATTCTCTTTTTTAAGACTCGCGAATTAACTTAAGCTTCACCTCCAAAACCCAACCCTTTCCTCTTCATACTGACATAACAAGTAAAAGGTATAATTCACACTAATAATTGAATATTTCACATTCAATTAAGGAGCCAGTCTTTCTATCTTCCAATCAGAGTTTTCAGCTTTTATATAAAGAACTCTATCATGTAATCTTGAACTTCTACCCTGCCAAAACTCAATTCTGCTGGGCATAAGTCGATAGCCCCCCCAATGTTCGGGTCTTGGAACATCATCTTGGTATTTTGCACTAAATTCTGCCAGACGGTCTTCTAAAAGCTGGCGTGATTCTATAACCGTACTTTGTGGGGAAACCCAGGCTCCAACTTGAGATCCATGAGGACGGCTTTTAAAATAGGCAATGGATTCTTCAGCGCTTAATTTCTGTACTTCTCCCTCTACCCTGATCTGTCTTTCCAATTCGGGCCAGAAAAAACACATACTGGCTTTAGGATTGGCCGCTAGCTCCTGACCTTTAGCACTCTGGTAATTCGTGTAAAATTCGAAACCGCCTTGATCAATACCCTTTAACAGCAATACTCTGCTATGGGGCATTCCATTGGAATCTACTGTGGCGAGTACAAAGGCATTGGGGTCTTTAGGCTCCACAGCCTCATATGCTTCATACCACTGCTGAAACTGCGTGAGTGGATTTTCAGCAACCTCATTCACATTTAAAGTTCCTTTTTGATAATCTACTCTTTGGTCTTGCAATTTCTCTTTCATGGCCTGCGTTTTTTATTAAGAATTCCTTGATAATTCTCTTTGCAAAAGTACCCATAAGCCATTATCTTCGAACTACGATGAGTCTAAATTTGAGCATCCCGGATAAAGGAAAAATCTTAATCGCCGAACCCTTGTTAGGTGATCCTAATTTTGATCGCACGGTAGTATTACTAGCCGATCATAATGAGGAAGGAACAGTAGGTTTTGTACTGAACCGAAAAGTGGATGTCGAATTTGATGAACTGGTCCTGGATTTCCCTTCCTTCGATGCTCAGATTTATGAGGGCGGCCCGGTTCAGGGCGATAACCTTTTCTTCTTACATCGTAAAGGCGACTTAATTCCCGGCAGTGAAGAAATTATGGACGGCGTTTTTTGGGGAGGTGATTTAGATATTCTTAAAGAAATGATTGCCCTCGAAATGGTATTGCCTTCCGATATCCGTTTTTTCCTGGGATATAGCGGTTGGTCCTCCGGTCAGCTTAATGATGAGCTCAGCCAAAAATCCTGGTTAGTAGCTGACAGTACCGCTGATTTAATCTTTGAAACCGAAATAGACGGTCTTTGGTCTACGATTATGAAACAAATGGGCGGAGATTACGCTCTTTGGCATAATGCCCCCTTAGATCCTAGTCTAAACTAAGGGCCACTTTCACATTTAGCTTTTTAAGCATTTCCCTCGCTTTTTCAGAAGCATAGGTTTTACGACGGTATTTTTCTACCCATCGTAATCCATGCATACTATTGCTCAGCCATACTTCATCTGCTTTTTGCAAGGCGAAGGGTGAGAAATTCTCTTCCTTCAGCTCCAAGTCCAATTGCGGGGCTAATTCCATAATCTGCTTCCGCATAACTCCTTTTAAACAACCACTGCTTAAGGGTGGTGTAATTAGCTCCTTGCCTTTCAACATAAAGATATTAGCATTGGTAGATTCAATCACCTCCTTCTTTTCATTGAGAAGCAATACATCATCCAGATTATTCTCCTTCGCGAAAACGCTGGCAATTGCATACAACTGTGCAGAGGTGCTTTTGATATTCCCCAAAAGGCCACTTAATTTATAGTAGTCTTTGAAAAGATCTACCTCCATCCCCTTTTCATTGAGCACATAAGCATCGTGCTCCCAAGGTTTCACCGTAATGAGAAAGTCAATTTCATTGCTTTCCGGACGGTACAATCCTCCGGCCTTTCGAACCACTAATAATCGAACCCTCGCACTTTGATCTTCCAGCTGATTTGCTTTCAAAGTTTTTCGGATCTGCTCTTCCAGATATTCCGGTGAAAAATTCATGGGAATCTCCATACGCACAATTCGCATACTAGCCATTAAACGGAAATAATGGTCTTCAAAGAAATTGAGACGATTACGGCTGTATTTAAGGCTTTCGAATATGCCATCTCCATAATTCAAACCCCGATTATTGAGCTGAATGTTCAGATGCTTATTGCGAATAATATAACCGTTGAGATTGTAGTTCATGCTTCCCAATTTGGCCGACAAAGGTATAAAGCAAAAAGCCCCGAACCAGTAGTTCGGGGCTTTTGTATGATAAGCTTTTTAAACCTTATTGCTTAATGAAACGGCTAGTTGCCGATCCGCGATTGGTTTGTACACTAATAAAGTATACACCAGGCTTTAAGCTTTCGATAGAAATATCGTTTTTCATGCCTGCTAAGCTACCCGCGCTTACCATGCGACCGGTATTATCCATAATCTCATAGCTGCTTAAATCAAGGTCAGCATCCATCAACTCTAAAGAAAGAGTGTGCTGAGCAGGATTAGGATACATAGAAATAGACTTATTGAAATTGAACTCATCAGTTCCGATCAAGTTCATTTCATAAATCAAACGAGGAGTTACATAACCTAAGATAGTATCCTGATAAGCACGACCGAATGCAGGTGACATATTAGGGTTACTGGCTAAACCAGCCATGTGATAAGTAATTACGGGAGGACCAGCAATTAAAGTATCGGATGCAATAGGACCATTAGGATCCCACCATTGCCATGGAGAACCGTTATTGTTGAACAAGCTTCCAGCCAATGGGCGAATTACCGGATACATACCTTCCGCATTGGATACAGTAATAGTGTCAAATGGAGCAGGGAAAATATAAGGGTAAGTTACACCGTAGCGAGCACGAGCAGCTAAAGTGATCGGATCATTATAGGTATTGTTAATCCAGGCATTGTTATTACCCAAGCTATTCGCTTTTACCTGGAACACATTAGCACCAGATACATCTACTACATCATCTTGAGTGGTAGGTACCACTACAGTACCGTTTCCGAAAGGAGCAAATGGATCGCGAACACACTGGAAAGAAATCATAGAAGCATCACCAGCTTCCAACCAGGAGAGATCAGCAAGGGCACCTCCCATATTGATACACATATCTACCTCAGTAGACTGTCCATTACCAACGTATAAGTTCAGGTTTCCACCTAATCCTTCAATATTCCCTACCAGGTTCGAATCAACGAAAGAGGTAGTAGTTGCAGGATTAATAAACTTAGGGATCTCCACTTCAGCCCACTTGTCTAGAGTTACATAGGCTAAGGCTACATAACCTCCGGAACCTTCACCGAATAATACCACACGATTGGGGTCAATTCCCAAATTAGAAGCATCGGCTTTTAATACCCGTACCAATTCTTTGATATCGTGAATAGCACGATATACAGCATTTAATAATTGAGCACGACGTACAAATTGATTTGGATCTAATGGGTTCCATCCTAAGCGATAATTAGCAGCCACGGCTACAAAACCACGTTTGGCTAATTTCTCGCACATTACGATGGCAGAACTGTCATTCTTAGAACCATTGATACCACCATTTAATCCGGGTGGTAAGAAGTTACCCGTATGGATATAAATTGCTAAAGGACGATTGGTAGCAGTATCTCCAACCGGAGTATAAACATCCATGTTCAAGGTAGTAACCTTAACATCAGTTGTAGTATCAAATGGATTGAAAAATGCCGAAGGAATCTGCTGTCCCGTAGCAAGGGCGGTCTTAATAGTAGTTACATCATTTACTACAGATGCTGGATCACTGAGATCCGAGGTAAGGAAATCAATGTTCGTGGCATAGGGCTGATTTGCGTTAACATTCACTTGGCTAAATACTTCGGCGGTATATCGCTGTGCTGAAGCCACACCACTGAAGGCCAAAAGAAGAAGTAATGTTTTTTTCATCTGCTATTTATTTGTTGTTTCGAATTTAAGGAAATTTTTATCCGGAATATCAGTCAAGCTCGACCAATACTGAAAAGTACGCCAATCGACCTACCCTTGGTCCACCATAAACCTGAAATACTTTATTGTTTAAGATATTGGATGCGCCAAGCTTAAAGGTACTGTTCCAGGGCTTTACAACATAACTCACCTGTGCATCTACCAAATCATAGGTATTGATAAAGCCGGTAAACTGAGGTGAACCTTCGAAGGTAAATCCTTGAATCCATTTATAAGTTATCGCGAATCCCAGATTATGGTCCTTGCCTTTCCAGGGTTTATAATCACGACCAGAGAAGCTTAAATTGTACTTGTGCTTAGGGGTATTAAAGGCTGGAACGATTGGATCTTCAGAACTGGACTTATCCAATTCTTCCTGATAAAAGGTCTTGGTGATGAAATTTGATTTTGGAGTCAGGTCGATGGAGTTATAGCTGTAATTCCCGCTTATACTCAGATGATCATCCAAATAGTAATTTACTCCGGCATTGAATCCTTGGGTAGTTACCAAACCTTCGGCATTAGCCGCTACCCTATAAGCACTTAAACTGCGAATACGATCTCTAAAAGTGGGATCAAAACGCGGGTCAAGCCCGAATTGAAAGCCAATAAAGCTGGTATACCAGGAGTGGAAATAATTGAAATCCACGAATACCCTTTTAAACCAGGTTCCGCGATAGCCAATTTCTGCGGTGGTTACGCGTTCGGGTTCAATGGGTGCCACATTAAAGAAATCTAGATTATCGCGATCCAAATTCTCCTGAGAGCGGTAATAATCGAAGGAATCAAAAGTGATCAAGGAATCATATCCATTGATATTCCCTAATAATACTGCTCTACCTACATCATAGCGCAGGTATTGATCTTGTAAGGTTGGATTGCGAATGGCACGGCCTAAAGATCCACGGAAAGTATGATTGGCTCCTAAATTATAGACCAGGGAAGCTGCCGGAGAAAAGAGGTAATCAAAGTTTTGATTTTTATCCATTCTCAAGGTAAAGCTGGCTTTCAATACTTCTCCAAAAAAGAACTTCTCTGCGCCGTAATAAAAGCCGAATTCCGAATTGGATATCTGTCGGTATTCTTGAGAAATCACATTACCAACACTGTCAGTTTTAATGGACGAGGCAATTACTTCATCAAAAATATTACCGCGCGAATTGGGACGATATAATCGAAAATTACCGCCCACTCTCATTTTATAGCCTTCAAAAGGTTCAAACTTATATTCACCCATTATATGGTAAAGCGCGGAGCGATCATAAAATCGAGAGCCACCATCGGTAAAGGTTCGTGAGGTAACATCGTTAAATATCGAATCATAAGCCGCAGAACCTGGCAAGGGACGTCCTCCGGCAATAATCCCTAATAAGGAATCATGGAAATTACTGAGTAACTCATTGTATTCTCTCAGTATATCCTGATACTCATTGGCATAAAAAGCCGAATCGAAACTAGGGCTGGCTACATTAAAATTGGCAGCATTCTGAAAGGCATTGGCAAAACGGAAAGGCGCACCAGACCAGGCAGAGCTATAGGTTTGGTTCCAGGTAGCCTCATCTCCTAAAACCGCATCATTCATTTTAAAGGCAGTTAATACGGCATCGTAACTCTGCCCTGCATCTTCCACAGTGGCATAAGCTCGTACAAAGAATTTATCCTTCTTCGAAACTTCTACAATATTTTGCATGAATTGGATCCCCTTAAGACTGAAGCGGTTTTCACCTTGATACACCGTAGTACCCGTTCCATAGTTTAAAGTATAATCGAAGCGCAGGTCTTTATCAGTACGATAAGCCAGGTTGATATTCCCTTTAAAGTTGCGGGTATCATAATCCACCAGATCTATTTCCTGGTATCCCGGACGGTAGAAGATTCCTAAACCCGGACGGTTATTGAATTTCACATCTTCAAAAGACTCACGCTCATTATTGGAGGCCAAACTTTCATCGCCATAAACATTCACCGCATCATAACGACCTGGATTGGTACGATCTACTTTAGAATCATCCACCGGATCGTAATTATCCGCTTCCCAGTCATCAGCGCGGAGGTAGAATAAATTAATCTTGAAAGCGAAATCATCACGGCTATCGCTAAACAGCTTAAAAGACTCGGCATAACGAACGGCAGTTTCCGATAAGGCCCGCTCCCCTACTTTTTGCGAAAATGATAATCCCTGATATAAAAAGGGATCTTTAGTGGTCATGGAGATGACACCATTAAAGGCTCCCGGACCATAAAAAGCGGTAGATGCACCAGCGATGATGTCGACTGTTGTAATATCCAATTCATTGGCACCAAGAAAGTTTCCCAAAGAGAAGTTTAGACCCGGAGCCTGATTATCTACCCCATCTATCAATTGCAGGCTTCGCACCGGGGAGGTGGAATTAAAGCCGCGGGTATTAATGATTTTGAAACCGATACTGGCCGAAGTTAAATCCACTCCTTTCAGGTTACCTAAGGCTTCATAGAAGTTAGGAGCCGGAGTTTCTCGAATAGCCCGGCCATCCAAAGCTTCAACCGTTAAGGCTGATTCTCTTTGTTTTTTACTGAGCCTTTGCTCGATAATATCTACCGCTTCGAGCATTTCGCTGTCTTCTCTTAATCGAATTGTTAATTCTTGATCGGTAGATTTTACTTCTACTTCCAATTCTTGATATCCGATAAAAGAGACTATAATTTTCAGCGGGAAAGCCGTTTTTTTTGCATCCAAACTGAAATTTCCATCTAAATCTGTGGAAGTTCCAATGCTTGTACCCTTAATTACCACATTGGCCATGATCACCGGTTCCTCGGTTTTTGCATCAATGACCTTTCCTTTAATTACCTGAGCCGCAACCGACTGCACCATCAAAAAGCAAAGTAGCCCAATAATAATTCTCCTCACTGTGTACTGCTGTTATATATTGTCTAGCAAACTAATTAATTCTTTGCGAATAGACACTTTCAGGAGCTTTTGAAAATTCTAATTTTGCAGGCCATGATCGGCACAAAAAAAATAGTTGTGGTTTTACCGGCATATAATGCTGCTAAAACCCTGGAGCGTACCTACAATGAAATTCCAGGTTCCATTGTAGATGAAGTAGTATTAGTTGATGATAACTCTACGGACAACACCATTGAGGTAGGAAAATCCTTAGGTATTAAGCACATCATCCCTCATGAAAAGAATAAGGGATACGGTGGCAACCAGAAATCCTGCTACAATAAAGCACTGGAGCTTGGTGGTGATATTGTTATTATGCTTCACCCCGACTATCAATATACGCCTAAGCTGATTGAGTCTATGGCCTATTTAATTGCCAACGACGTTTACCCGGTGGTTTTAGGCTCCCGTATCTTAGGTAAAGGTGCCCTTAGAGGTGGCATGCCCTGGTATAAGTATGTCGCCAATCGTATTCTTACTTTGAGTCAGAATATATTAATGAGTCAAAAGCTTTCGGAATATCATACCGGATACCGAGCTTTTTCGAAAGAAGTATTGGAAGCCACTGCCTATAACAGCAATTCTGATGATTTTGTCTTCGACAATCAGATGCTGGCTCAGATTTTCTACAAAGGATTTGATATTGCAGAGATCACCTGCCCTACCAAGTATTTTGAAGAAGCCTCTTCAATTAACTTTAAGCGCTCAGCCATTTATGGATTGGGAGTATTAAAAGTTTCCTTGCAATACCGATTTGCCAAATGGGGCTTAATTAAACCCGCTTATCTGGCATAAGCCTTTCGGCGATAGAAGTAAAATCCATTTTTGTGGTAAAGCAATTGAGCATCGGGAATTTCCCGAATCATTTGACCTACCTTATTCACTTTGGTGGCAATAAGCACATCGCGATCTACCTGACCGTGGTATAGCCATTCGCGTTTATAGGCCTTGGGATCTACATAAGGTTGAACTTCCCCATAAAACCAGGGCACGTAACTCTTGTAACCATAATTCACAAAGTATACTTCTTCCTGAGCATGGGATTCGAAGAACTCTACTGCTGCTCTTTGTGAAATGCGCTCCACCTTGCCGATAAAGAAGATCAAAGCTGCGAATACCCAAACTGCATTTCCGAAAAATAATAGTCGGAAGGAAAAGCTCGGATTGCGTTTGCGGTAAATCCAATATCCAATAATGGTAAATAGCAAGATGATGGCGGGAATATAATCCCATAAAGACCAGGGTACTTCAGCATCCATATTGGCTTTAGCAAATGGATCTTTATCAAAAAGATGAATAATATCGTCTACATGCATGCCCGCCCAAGGCAAGGCTACAGAAACTACAATCGCAATAAAGGCAATAAAGCTTAAGCTGATAGCGATCCAAATTTTATGCTTGCGCGGAAACTCACTGATTTGCCACAGGCTTAAGGCCGATAGGAAACTAATCGGATAATAGGCCATGGAACTGTAGTGAATAATCTTAGTTCCTACCAAGGAGAATAATACCAGGACCACCGATAAGAGGATAATCATCCAACGCTGGAAATCGGCCACATGGGGATGCAAGCCTTCTATTTTGCCTAATCCGCGTAAAGCGAAAATGCTGGCGGGAAAACAGCCCAGTAAAAGCACTACAAAATGATAGGCCGGAAATCCACCATGACCCGCATCATTAGTGGTTAGCAGTTCCCATTGGCGGATGGTGAAATCTACAATAAAGTCAGGGCCATTAAAGCTGTATTCTACTAAAAACCAGAGCAAGAATACCCCTAGCGCCACCAAAGAGTAAATGAGGAAATCGGAAATCTTCATTCCAAATCGCAGTGACTTGGAAATGGCATAAGCCACTAAGGTGAGGAAGATGATGAGATAAGCTACCGGACCTTTGGTTAAGATGGCCAGACCAATAAATATCCCTCCTACCACCAGGTAAAATCGTGCAGACTTAGAGAGGAAAATGAAGTTTACCTGATTGCGCTTCCATAAAAAGTGAATCAGGAAAAAGAGGCCATTAAATATGAAGAAGTTGAAATAGGGATCGATAATCCCGGATTTGAAATAGAGGAAGGGCAAGGTGGCGCCAAACCAACTTAAGGCCCAGAAGAATCCAAATTTGCGATCTACCAAAAACTTACCACTGATGTAGAGAAAAGGTAAAACAATGATTCCCAATAAAGCATTGGGGAATCGCGCTGCGTATTCACCAATACCAAAGAGCTCCATGGAGCTGGCTTGCAACCAAAAGAACAAAGGCGGTTTTTCGGTAAAGGTTTCGAAGTTAATGGTCATATGTAACCAATCTCCGCTCATCACCATTTCACGTGCGAGCTCGGCAAAATTGACTTCATCCCAATCAAAAAGGTGCACTCCACCCAAGAAAGGCAAGAAAAAGAGGGCTCCTATGAGAATCCAAAACCAGGTATTTTTATCGAAGTACTTCATTGGCGTTTAAACCAGTAGGCTTGTACCCAATCCTTATTTATTTTGAAAGCCAAATACAAAGCATTTATAGCAATAAATGCACCTAAAATAGCACCGGCACCCACATCTCGTAAAAAATGCATGGAGAGGTATATTCTCGAATAAGCCACTCCTAAAGCAATGCTGAAACAAAGTAATTGCCAGCCCTTTTTACGAAGGAAAAATGCCAGTACTCCCCAAGCGGCAAAGGCTGCGGTAGTATGACCACTGGGGAAAGAATGATTGTAATGGGCTTTTACACCCGGTACTTCCCGTAGATCATAATCCAGCTGCTCAAAATAGCGCATGGGTCTGGGTTCGTTAAAATAAGATTTTAATGCTGAAGTGAAAAGCAAGGTGAGCACGGCTGAAAAAATCAGGGCAAGCATCGCTCGTCTTTTCAAGAACAGAAATGGAACAATCAGCATTAAAAAAACTAAGCCATCCCCCAGGTAGGTATACCAGGGCATGGCTAAATCTAAAAAATTAGAATAGTACTGATTAAACCATATCTGAGTTTCCGCCAAACCATTGCGAGCGGTAAAAAACAGAGCAAGTAAACCAAAGATCAGGGTCGGTGCCAGAAACCATCTTAGCGACCGAATGATTTGGTTGATTCGCATAATTTTAGGATCCGATCGTGTGCAGTAATTGGTGAACCTGGCTATCCCAAAGAAGTTTGTCTTCTTCGATTTCATCCTCCTCACTGTAATCTACGATGATTAAGGAGGTATCATTGGTTAGCTCATCTACTTCGATACGGAATTCGAAAAAGTACTTGTTGCCTTCATCCTCATCCTCTTCCCAACGAAAGCGAATGAACTGATCTTTTTTTCGAGCGATGCGAAAAGCGTCGCGTTCCTCTCCTTCCCAGATAAAAGTATACTTCTCACCACGAGAATTTACATCGTCCGAAAACCACTCAGACAAACCGCTGGGAGTGGACAAATAAGGGAATAACATTGAAGGGGAAGCTTTTACCGGGAATTCAAGCTCAAATTTTGTTTTATCGGACATCTTAGATCATTAACTATTGAGAAGGGCGCAATATATAAAAAAGTAGCAGTGAAAAACCTTGCTACAAATCTTTGTGAATTTAGAAATGTCAGTATATTTGCCGCCCGAAAACGGCGAGGTAGCTCAGTTGGTTAGAGCGTCGGATTCATAACCCGGAGGTCACGGGTTCAACTCCCGTCCTCGCTACAATAAGAAAAAGGCTCTGATTTTCAGGGCCTTTTTTCGTTTCGTGATTTTGGATGAGTTCTTATGCATTCAAAGCTGACTGCATTCCAATTCTTGCAGGACAAACTTTTCTAAATGGCATTGGATTTTATTTCTATCCACATCGATTGAAATTTTGGAGGATTCTTATCCGCCAAAGGCGAACCCGGGTCCAAACCTCGTCCTCGCTACAAAAAGAAAAAGGCTCTGATTTTCAGGGCCTTTTTTCGTTTTACTATTCATTTAGCTATTTCAAGCCATTTATACCTTCCTAAGATCTCCTTCTAGCAAGACACTTTTTGGAAGGGCGGCATCAAAAAATTTCTTGAGAAAGATCATTTGGGGAATGGCCCTACTCTTTCCATAAAGTCCGGCCAGGTATACCGCTACCGCTCCTAATACCGCAATGGGCAATAACCAAAATCCCCAAATGGTTTTATTGAGCACATATTGGGAATAGCTTAAAACGAAGCTTCCTGCGGCAATTAAAATACAGATGGTATAGAGGAACATGAAAAAAGTCCAAATACCGGCTGCAGGGCCAATCAAAACGCGAATCAGGGTGCCTCCCTCCGCTTGTTCTTCCAGGTTTAAATCCATTTCTGGCGACCAGGTATGTCGGTCTTTTTTCTTGTAGGAGAAAATTAAATGTCCGTGCGTATCCTTATACTGTAAAGGCCAATTAGCATCGCTGCTCAAGGCCTGTTTTAAGGAGCTACGTAATTCAGCTGCAGTACGCTCATTACTAAACTTGTAACGAGGACGCATTTGATACTCATTAAGGCTGGGTTGGTTCATGAAGCTAATTTATTAAAAGGCAGTATTCGATGAACTATTAGCAAATCGGGAATAGTATTTTTGCGCTCATGTCGCAGGATGAACTCTATATCCAACGCTGTTTAGAGCTGGCTGAAAAAGGCCGATACACCGTAGCCCCTAATCCTATGGTTGGGGCCCTAATTGTGCATCAAGGAAAAATAATCGCTGAAGGATACCACCATCACCCCGGTGGCCCCCATGCAGAAGTGGTGGCCATTTCGAGAGTGAAGAACCCGGAACTACTTAAAGAGTCCTGCATCTATGTGAGCCTGGAACCCTGCTCTCATTTTGGTAAGACTCCCCCCTGTTCTGATCTCATTATCGAAAAAGGAATTCCAGAAGTGGTAATCGCCTCTCGAGATTATAATGCCGAAGTGAATGGCAAGGGCATTGCCAAATTGCAAGCGGCTGGAATTAAAGTTCGCGAAGGAATATTGGAAGCAGAGGCTCTGGAATTAAACCGACGCTTTTTCACTTTTCACCGCGAACATCGTCCCTATATTAGCTTGAAATGGGCCCAAAGTGCAGATGGTATAATGGACCCGGATCGTGAAGCACAAGAAAAAGGGGTTCAATGGATTAGTCAGCCCGAAACTCAAGTTTTCACGCATAGATTAAGAGCGGAGAACCAGGCAATTCTCGTAGGTCGTAAAACCGTGGAAATCGATAATCCCTCCTTGGATTGTCGGGCTTTTGAAGGATCCGATCCATTGCGGATTGTTTTAGATCCTTCCTATCATTTAGGATCTCATTATCGCGTATTCCGAGATCAAAATTACCTGCGTTTCAGCCGAAAGGCAGCAAATGAAAGAGATAGATTATTAGAGCCCAATTCGGATTCTTTGTCTTCCCTGATTAAAACCTTATACGATGAAGGCATTCAAAGCCTATTAATTGAAGGGGGAGCGCATACCCTGCAATCCTTTATTGATGCTGGACTTTGGGATGAAGCCTGGATTATTAAGGCTAGTCATGATTTAAAATCCGGTTTGTCTGCTCCAATACTAAAAGGACAGATTTACGATGAATTTAAATTAGGTAAAGACCTCATTCAAAACCTCCGTCCCCTATGATTTGGTTGCTCCTGAGCATTATTTGTTCGGTACTGATCTTCATCGTATTCAAGCTGTTTAAAACTTATTCAGTTGACAATCTGCAAGCCATCTTAATCAATTATTTCGTGGCTTTTGGGATTGGTCTGGCCCTTAGTGATGGCGAGCAACATCCCCTGAATTTAGCAGAACAGCCTTGGTTCTCCTCTGTTTTAATTTTAGGCCTACTCTTTATTACCCTCTTTCGATTAATGGCCTGGGTTAGTCAGAATTATGGCATGGCCACCGTTTCGGTAGCGGTGAAAATGGCTGTGATAGTTCCGGTTAGTTTTGGGGTACTCTATTTTGGCGAATCGCTGGGCGCCATTAAACTGGGGGGAATTCTACTGGCACTTGTAGCGGTTTATATGACTACCTACCAACCCAAAAAAATGAAGGGCTCAGCAGCTAATTTTTGGTTTCCCATTATTCTGTTTCTGGGATCCGGCTTTCTGGATGCTTTTTTAAAATACAATGAAGCCGAATTAGTTCCGGCTGTGGATCAATCCTGGTTTGCTTCCAGCATTTTTGGAATGGCCGCGATTTTTGGACTTTTCTTTGTTGCCTACCAAAGAATCATGCATAAGCAAAAATTTAAGCTGAAATCAGTCATTGGTGGACTGACATTAGGTATTCCCAATTATGGCAGTATCTATTTTTTACTCCGCTCCTTGAGCATGCGCGGATTGGAAAGCTCCAGCATTTTTGCCCTTAATAATGTGGGGATTGTATTCTTAAGCGCGCTTTTGGGTTATTTCTTTTTCCAAGAAAAATTGAGTCGTTTAAATCTCGCTGGTATAGGCCTGGCTATAGTTTCCATTGTTTTGATAGCTTTAGCCCTATGATGCAAGAGGCCCTAACCGCCGACCATTACCAAAGTATAAAGGAGAAATCAGAAGCACTTTTTAAAGATCGTGGTTCGAAATTTATAGCCTTGGCTTTTCCTTTAAAAGATGAAAGTGAATTCCCCTCCATTCTGGAGCAGGTGAAAAAGCAGTATTATGATGCTCGCCACCACTGCTATGCTTATCGTTGCCAACCTACTCAGCCCCAATGGCGTTTTAATGATGATGGGGAACCCGCCCATTCTGCCGGCACTCCCATTTACCACGCCATTCAGTCGCAAGAACTATGGGATGTAGCAGTAATTGTGGTGCGTTATTTTGGTGGAACCAAATTGGGAGTTGGAGGCTTAATTAATGCCTATCGCAGCTCTGCAGAGGAGGCTTTGCAAAATGCCCGGCCTTTGGATGTATATTTATATCGTCAATTTGAAGTGCGCTTCCCCTACTCCGCCATGGATGATGTAATGCGAGTACTGCCCCAAAGCGAATTTGAAATTGTAGGTGAATCCATGGATAAAGATGCAGGCTATCAGCTAAAAGTGCGAAAGTCTAAGACCGAATTAGCCCTGGATCAACTGAAAGAATTATATCAAATTAAGATCAAAGAACTGGATGAAGATGTTTAAAAAAGCCCTTTACCTCCTCCTGTTAAGTCCGGCCCTCCTTTCGGCCCATGGCAATAAAACGCCACTTCAAAATAGTCAGGCTTACGGTAGTCCAATGCTGGAATATCGTCAAGATCATTTTTCCGGGGAAAGCGCTTTAAACCTAGCCTTGGGATTATTACCCGATGCCAATTGGACTCTTCAATTGGATAAAAGTATTCAAAGCCCTGCCGGTCATCATGAGCATTACACCTTGTTTTTAGAAGGGCGAAAGCTGGCTTTTCAAGCTTTATCGCTTCATTATTACCAGAATGGCAGTCTGCTAATTCAATATCCAGATCTACCTAAGCAATTAAGCAATTTGGAGGAGTTGAAGATAGATACCACTGCCATGCGTCTGGAATTAGATTGTGATAGAATGCATAGTGAGGCGGGAATCCTAGCCTTACAAGATGTATTAATGCCAGGTTTTAATCTGGATTTCTTTGGTGCAGAAGGAGTCCATTATCAGGCTTTCGTAGCCGGTGCTGAAATCTTTAATCTGGCTGATAATCGTCGCTATGGCTCAGACTCTACCTGCACGGCCAATATATATCTCCCTGATCCTTTAAGTACTGCCAATGTAAACTACGGCGGCAACTATTCCGATATTAATGATGGTACAAACTCCAGTTTAAACGCGCAACGCTTCCTGCGTAATTTTACGGCAACCTTTGATAATGGGGTCTTTAAGCTGGAAAATGCCGATATCAAGATTGACGAGTTTAGTGCCCCAATTATCAATCCTGCCACCAGTACCATTCCTGTATTTAACTACACCCGAGCAGATGATGAATTCGAGGATGTAAATGCCTTTTTTCATTTAAGTCACTATAAAAATTACCTGGACAGCCTGGGCTTTACTGCACTCCCAGGAGCACAAATTTCCATTGATGTTCACGCTTTGAGTGATGCCGACCAGAGTTATTTCAGTCCAGCCGAGAAACGGATTTATATGGGTGAAGGTGGTGTTGATGATGCCGAAGATGCCGATGTAGTTATCCATGAATATGGTCACTCCCTAATAAGTGGTGCCGCAGCCAATACGAATCGTATTAGTGAAAGAGCGGGCATGGAAGAAGCTATTTGTGACTATTTTGCCATTAGCTGGTCCTTGGTTTTTAGCCCCAATCAAAGAGATCGGGTTTTTAACTGGGATGGACACAATTCTTTCTGGCCCGGACGGTCCGCCTCCAGCACTAAGGATTACCAAACTATTACCTTCAATTCTAATATTTACCAGCATACTGATTTGATGGCTTCCTGCCTTTTGGAGATTCGTGATAATACCAGTCGCCAAATTGCGGATAAAATCATTCTAGAAGCCTTATTCACTTTACAGAACAACAGTACTTATCCCGATTTTGCCCGCATGGTCATTCAGGCGGATGCCAACCTTTATGGTGGCTCCCATTTTCAGGTGATTAAAACCGCTTTTGTACGGCGAAATGTGCTTAGCTCCGACTTTAGCCTCGAAGAGCCCGGAAACCCCTATGGAATTCGTTTATTCAATACGCTCGGCTTTATTAAAGGAGAGTCCCTGATCCTGGAAAGTGATGATTCCTTAAGCCATTATGCATTGCGTGATGTGCAGGGAAGATTAGTTCAAGATGGCAGCCTGGAGGGCCACGCTGCAGAATTAAACTTTTCCATTAGTACCGGACTTTACTTCCTGGAAGTTGAAAACTTAAAAGGTGAAAAAGCCAGCTTCAAGGTTTTGAAATAAGCTTAAGCCTGAAATATCAGCATAAAAAAAGGGCCTATAAGAGGCCCTTTTTTTGAAGTTGACGATTCAACCATTTTCGTAAAGCCAAAAGCTTCTCTGGCTCATTTTGTTGTGTAACCACTTCTTTAGACACCATACTATTACTCGCACTACACTCTAAGTGATAGGTATAATGGGGTCCGTCCATGGCTCCTTCAGTTTGATAAAGACTATCCAGACTATTGAAGTTCAATTGTTCCAAGAGCAAGGCTAGATCATCGTTAAATTGACTCTCCCCCTGCAATAAGGTATCCCCTACAAACTGTGTATTTCGAATACCTTTAAAGTTCAAGGTATTGCCTTCTAATTTAGCCGTATATAAGGCACAAGTTCCCATGCATGCTTTAGATTCCCACGCAAAAGACCATGATTCATTTTCGGTGATCATGTTCTTATACAAAGTCTTAGAGGGAGAGCAAGCGGTGATACCTGCCAATACTAAAGCCAGAGGAAAAAGGCGCTTCATAAATTACTTTTTACGACGTTGTTGACGACTTTGATTTTGCTGCTGTTCTTGCACTTCACGCATGCGACGCATCAAACGATTTTCCTTTTGCGGGCCTTCTTTACGCTTAGCAATTTTCGCTTTGATCTTATCCTCATCAATAAAGGAACGAATAGCGAACTGCTGACCAAAGGTGATCATGTTGGCCACAAAATAATAATAGCTTAAGCCGGCAGCATAGTTATTAAATACCCCAAGGAACATAATCGGCATCAGATAAATAATGTACTTCATCTGAGGGAACTGCTGATTTTGAGCCGAACCGGTTAACTGCTGGTTCATATAAGTGTAAATCAGCGTAGAAACGGTCATTAAGAGGGTAAACAAGCTTACATGGTTACCATATACCGGAATGGTAAAAGGCAATTGATAAATCGAATCGTAGGTACTTAAATCCGTGGCCCATAAGAAAGGCTGTTGACGCAATTCGATCGAAGCCGGGAAGAACTGGAAGAGCGCAATTAAAATCGGGAACTGCAAAAGCATTGGTAAACATCCACCTAAAGGACTTACCCCCGCTTTATTATACAATTCCAATTGAGCTTGCTGCTTCTTGGCTGCATCATCGTATTTCTCATTTAACTCATCAATCTCAGGTTTTAATACCCGCATCTTCGCCATAGAGCGATAGGACTGATAGGTTAATGGGAACAAAATCATTTTAATCAATACGGCGATGATCAGAATAATCAATCCGTAATTGATTCCATAAGCCTCGAGCCAGTTAAATACATTCAGTACAATACCACGGTTTATCCAACCGAGGATACCCCAGCCTAAAGGAATTAACTTCTCAAACCCGGCATCGTAAGAATCTAGAATTTCAAATTTGTTAGGTCCGAGGTAAATTGACAATGGTAATTGTAAATCTCCATTGCTGGCTTTTGGATACTGTAAGCTAGAAGCATAATATTTAGTGTAGCCTTCTTCATCCAAACTGGCTACTTCAAAATCGCCGGTTGCGAAAGGTTCCCCTCTGGATTGTAAAATGGTACAGAAAAACTGTTGGCGATAAGCTACCCAATCTAAAGAACCTTCAGCTACTTCCTGATCACGAGAAGTGGTATTAAAGCTTTCTACATCCTGATCTTTAACCAGGCGGTACTGCATTTCGGAGCGAGTAATCTCGTTGTCTTTGTTTTTCTCATGACGACGAGCTTTCATCTCCCAAAGCAAGTTCTGATCTACATTAGCCAGTAAGTTGCTTAAACCTTGACTTTGTACATCAAAATCCAGGCGATAGTCATTATCCTTAATGGCATAACTATAGCGCAATTGACCACCTTCATCGGTTTGGGCCACCAATTCCACAAAGTTGTCACCTTGTTTGGCTAGCTTAAACTGCAATTGAGAGCTACTGCGCAACTGCCCCGCCTGAATATTAAATCCAAAATTGCTGTTCTCCTTTAAAAGATAAAGGGGCAGTGAATCGTAGGTACGGTATTTCTTGAGTTCAGCCTCAACCAACTGTCCGCCAAGACTTGAGATTTTTACTCTGAGCAATTCATTCTCCAGCACAAAATACTCGGTACCGGAGCGACTCATCATGTGCTTGGCGAAAGGTCCGTAAAGACTTACCGCTTTCAAATATTCCAGACTATCACTTTGCAGTGTATCATTGGAAAGTGCCATTTCGGGTTCCACGGCTTCCACTGCAGTGCTGTCAATGGCCGCTTCTTCCACTTGGGTACTGTCGGTAGAATTGGCCAGGGCCGCATCCGCTGTAACATCGCCATTGTCGAAGAATACGGTAAAATAAAGAACAATAGCACCGATTAGCAGGAAGCCAACGATGCTGTTTAAATCCAGCTTACTTTTCATTTTAAGCGTTTTCGTTTTCGCTGTACTTCAATGCAGCGGCTACAAATTTTACAAATAAGGGATGGGGGTTGGACACGGTACTCTTGTACTCCGGGTGGAATTGTACGCCCATAAACCAAGGGTGATCCGGGATTTCTACAATTTCCACTAAATCCATATCAGGATTTTTACCGGTGGCAATCATACCATTCTTCTCGAAATCAGCGAGATATTTGTTGTTAAACTCATACCTATGACGGTGACGCTCACTAATTGTTGGGCGACGGTAAACACCATAGGCAATAGAATCTTCTTTCAAAGCGCAATCACATGCACCTAATCGCATGGTTCCTCCTTTACGAGTAAGACCTTTCTGATCTTCCATTAAGTCGATTACCGGATAGGCGGTATCGGCATCCATTTCGGTACTGTTAGCCCCTTCAAAGCCTAATACATTGCGGGCAAACTCAATTACTGCGGCTTGCATACCAAGGCAGATACCCAAGAAGGGAACCTTACTTTCACGAGCATAACGGATCGCATCCAGTTTTCCTTCGAAACCGCGTTCACCAAATCCTGGGGCAACTAAAATACCATCCAATCCGCCCAGGGTTTTCTCCATGCTGTCTTTGGACAGATTTTCGGAGTGTATCCAACGGATTTTCACTTTGGTTTCATTGGTAGCTCCAGCGTGAATAAAGGCTTCCGCGATGGATTTATAAGAGTCTTTAAGCTCTACGTATTTTCCGATTAAGCCAATTTCCACTTCGTTTTTAGGGAAGCGCAATTTGTAAAGGAAGTCCTTCCAATTTACCAAATCCAAATTGTCGTCAATAGGAAGGTTCAAGCGGTTTAATACCACTTCATCCAAATGCTGGTTACGCATTAAAATGGGCACTGCATAAATGGTTTCGGCATCAATACTTTGCACCACTGCTTCCTTCTTCACATTGCAGAAGAGCGCCAGTTTTTTACGAATATCTTCTCCCAGATCATGTTCAGTACGACATACCAAAACATCGGGCTGAATTCCTGATTCCTGTAATTTTTGAACAGAGTGCTGGGTAGGCTTGGTTTTCATTTCACCTGTGGCCGCCAAATAAGGCACTAAGGTTAAATGCACCACCAAGCTATCATCGCCTAATTCCCAACGTAATTGACGAACGGCTTCGATATATGGCAAGGCCTCAATATCCCCTACCGTACCTCCGATTTCGGTAATTACAATTTCGAATTCGCCGGTATTTCCCAATAATTGGATACGACGTTTAATCTCATCGGTAATATGTGGAATTACCTGAACGGTTTTTCCGAGGTAATCACCACGACGTTCTTTTTCAATTACGGTTTGATAAACGCGACCAGTGGTTACGTTATTCGCCTGTGAGGTAGGACGGTTTAAGAAGCGCTCATAGTGCCCCAGATCCAAATCCGTTTCGGCTCCGTCGTTAGTTACATAGCATTCGCCATGTTCGTATGGATTGAGGGTTCCTGGGTCAATATTAATGTAAGGGTCCAGCTTTTGGATCGTTACACTGTATCCTCTGGATTGTAATAGAGTGGCTAAAGAAGCCGAAATGATACCCTTACCCAGTGAAGAGGTAACACCCCCGGTTACAAAGATGTATTTTGTTGATGGCATAGTATAGGTGACCTGCGTTGTCTACTGGGGTGCAAAGCTACTAATTATCCCAAGTATACCGAGCCCTTTCAGACTAAGCCTTCAATGATCTTTTCAATACTGATGCCTTCGGCCTCTGCACGGTAGTTTTTAACGATACGATGACGTAAAATAGGCTTAGCTACAGCCATAACATCTTCGGTATCAGGGCTAAACTTTCCTTGTAAAGCGGCATGGGCCTTAGCGGCTAAGATTAAATTTTGTGAGGCACGTGGACCAGCTCCCCAAGAAAGATATTCGCGGGTAACCTCCTTAGCATTAGGGGTATCCGGACGCGTGGCCTGTACCAATCGGATGGCATATTCATAAAGGTGATCACTCACCGGAATTTTACGCACCAATTGTTGATATTTTAATATCTCTTCAACACTGAGCACTTCATTTACCTCGGCTTCCACTCCAATAGTGGTGTTCTTTACAATACTCACCTCTTCTTCAAAGCTGGGATATCCTACTTCGATATTAAACATAAAGCGGTCGAGCTGTGCCTCTGGTAAGGGATAAGTTCCCTCCTGCTCTATTGGGTTTTGCGTGGCTAATACGAAAAAGGGATTCGCCATTTTATAGGTATGCCCTCCGGCAGTAACCGAACGCTCCTGCATGGCTTCTAATAAAGCCGACTGCGTTTTAGGTGGTGTACGGTTAATCTCATCCGCCAAAATAATATTGGCGAATAAAGGTCCCTTAACAAACTTAAACTGACGATTTTCATCCAGAATTTCTGCCCCAACAATGTCCGAGGGCATTAAATCCGGGGTAAACTGAATTCTGCGGAAACTTAGACCCAAAGATTGAGCTACGGTATTAACCAATAAGGTTTTGGCCAATCCCGGAACCCCAACTAAAAGCGAGTGCCCTTTACAGAAAACAGAAAGTAAGAGTAGGTGAATTACTTCGTCCTGACCAATAATTACTTTGCCAATTTCATCCTTTAGGACTTGGTATTTAGCACCTAAGTCCTTAACCATTTCTACATCTCCACTATTGTTCTGCATACGAGGAATTGTTTAGCCACTGGCGCTCAAAAGTGCACTGTAAGTAATCATTATTTACCCGAACGTAGGTATCCAAAATTTTTTCATTTACCCATTCCTCCAAGACTTCTTGCTTCTTCTTAGCCAAAGCTACCTGCTTGATACGTTGATAGTCGGTGGCCATATCTGCAACATGGGCCTCACTACGATCTATCAGCTTTACAATTTTATAGCCCTCCTTCTCATCACGGGTACGGAATAATACTGGTTGTGAAATGGTACCTTCTTCAATTCCTTCAAGCGTATAGAAAACCGTTTTATCCAACTGCCCTGTTTCCCAGCGGCTATCTCCGGTTTGTTGGTTCATCACCCGACCACCATTTAAACGTGATTCTTCACTACCAGAGAACTTCTGAGCGGCATCTTCGAAACTGATTTTAGAATTTAAAATCATGGTTCGGATACTATCTGCCTTCGAGCGAGCTTTTTCCAGGTCCTCACCCGAAATTTTAGGTTTAATAAGGATGTGACGTAGATCTAATTCTTGACCAATCTTTTTCTGGATTTGCACAATGTGATAGCCGTATTCGGTGCGGAATGGCTCTGAAATCTCATTGAGTTTTAGGTTAAAGGCCACCGCTTCAAATTCTTTTACGAATTGTCCACGTTTGATGCCCTTGTACTCACCACCATTCCGGGAACTACCTGGATCCTCAGAATAAAGAACGGCCATGGTACTAAAGGAAGAGCCATTTTCAATCCGATCTTTAATCTCCTTCAATTTATCGATAGCCTCTTGCTTGGCCTGATCCGTGATTTCAGGGAAAATGGAAATTTCTGCATACTCCACTTCGGCGTTAATCAGTGGTAAACTGTCTTTGGGAATACTCTCATAAAACTCCCGCACTTCAGAAGGGGTGATTTCTACATCGCCATTAATTTCCTGAAGCATTCTTTGGGCGGTCAATTGATTCTGGATTAAAGGCGCCATTTCTTCCTTAATCTCCAAAATTGACTTTCCATAGTACTGCTCTAATTTGGCTTCGCTACCAATCTGCTGGATGAAAACTCCAATACGACGATCGATATTCGCTTGTACTTCATCCTCACCCACTTCCACTGAATCGAGTGCAGCTTGGTGAAGAAGTAGTTTCTCCATTAAGAGATCTTCGAAGACCTGGCAGTTATTCACCTTAAGGCCGGGATTCTGGCGTAGCTGTGCTTCAGCGGTCTGATCTAAATCACTTTTAAGTACAATCTCCTTTCCAACAACGGCCAATACTCCATCCACTAATTTGGGTTGGGCCGAAAGGGCCAAATTGAGGCCTAAGCCTGCCAGAATGAGGTAGAATTTAAGGGTAGGTTTCAAATTCTTTCTTTTTTAATGCGTCACTTAGTAAGTTCTTCTCCAACTCTGCAATCAAATCCAAACGGCGTTTGTTTACTAAAGTTTTGCGGATAATATCCTCCACATAGATTAAGGGTGAAGGATTGTCTTTGATCTTGTAATTCTTGATTTCAGCGAAATATACTAAACCCTCGGCTTCCATTTCCACGAATTTATTTTGCGCCAGGAAGTCTTGCTGATTATAGGTACGGATGGGCAGTAATTGGCGGAATTCATTGAAGCTTATCCAGCTAGTATCCTCCAGAGAGAAACTGCGTGCAAAGGAAAGGGCATAATCCAATAATGCTTTTTGATCCTCTTCCTTATTGCTTTTAAAAAGGGCTGATACCTTATCTACATCCGGAGCATCCTTAGGCAGGCTTAAATAGCGCAACTGTAAGATGTTTTCCTTTAACTGAAAGTTATCGAGGTGTGCTTCGTAATATTCTTTCACCTGAGCATCGCTAATACTGGTATCCAGGCGGTCATCCACATATTTCTGCTGATAAGCAAACTTCAACAAGTCATTGCGATAATTCTTGATTTGCTCTTCAAACTGCTTTTGCTCCTCGGTAAGATTAAACTCAGCCTTATAAATCATTAGCTCGTTCTTAGCCCAAACATTAATGTAGTTCTGAACGAAACTAGTACTGTCATCCGCCGAAAGGCCATTGGGAATAATGTCTTCCAGATCCGTTTGATAGAGGTAAGAATCGTAAACGCGAGCCACCACCGGCCCTTTATTCTCCTCCTCTTCCAGACCCTGGAAAAAATCGCAGCCTCCTGCGGTGAACAGGAGGCTTGCAATTACTGATATTCTAAAAATATTATTCAAGCTCAGAAATGACTTCCTGAAGAACGTCTTCATTCACCTTTACGGTATACTTAGCTCGTAATTCTTCAATCCAGGCTTTTTCTAAATAGCTTTGGTAATCGCTAATTACTCGACCTTTTGCTTCGCTGAGTTCTTTAGCACGTGGTGCTTCAACCGAAATAATTACGGCTTGCTTGTAGCGCTCATGCACTTCAGTAATATCCGTGCGACCAGGCTCCGCTTTCTTTTCCACTAAGGGTGCCCATTCGCCTAATTCCTTCAATTCGACCGTGGCACTATCAATGTTCAAGTTAAGCTTGGATTCGATATTCAAATCTTTCATTACCTCGGCGCGACTCTTTCCTTTATCCAAGGCCTTGCTCGCCTTTTTAGCGGTCTTCTTATCGACGGCATCGATCAGATAAACATTGTAACGAGTTTCCCACTGGTAATTCTCACGGTTGTTAGCGAAAAAGGCTTCTAATCCGGTCGTATCGGTCATAGCACGACGCCAAACTTTTTCTTCCGTCAAATCAAAAAGCAAAATGCCTTCATAATATTCACGCTCCAGCATTCTGAAGTCGGCATATTTCTCAGAAAGGCGACTCTTCTCGTAGTTTAACAATTCCTCTTCCTGATAATCCTTGATAAGCTTATAAACCTGAGAACGCAAGTTTCCACCGCGGCCATAGCGAGCTTGACGCTCCTTTACCAGTTCAAGGATCTCTTTTACGGAGTATTTGAAATTGGCAAACTCAAATACAGTTTGATCGGCATGATGCAGCTTGCTAGGTACTTTATAGGCACGCTCCATAAAAGACTCATCTACCTGCTGATATACCCAATTAAAGGCTTTGGGATATTCTTTGAACTTATAGTCCTGCTTAATGCGTTTCATTACTGATACCTGGCTCTGTTGCGCACGGGCATCACGCTCTACCTTATTGCGGATTTGTCCTTCAGCTTCTTCAAAATCAGGTACACCAATATGATCTACCAACATGATGATATGCCAGCCGACCGGAGTTTTGATAGGCGCTGAATAAGCACCGCTATCTTGTAAGGCAAAAGCTGCGTCCTCAAATTCAGGATACATCTTGTTGATTCCAAATGCTTCCAGAATACCATCTTGAGGTACTGAGGTTTTATCTTCAGAGTACTGTTTTACCAAGGTAACGAAGTCCTCTCCTGCTTGAAGCTTGGCGTAGATCTCATCGATCTTTTTCTTCACATCTTCTTTCTGCTGTGAAGTGCTCTTATCATTATCAATCAACATTAAGTGCGCCACACGAACTTTACCACGGGCATCACGCTTATCCGTTGTTTTAACGATATGGTATCCAAACTGACTGCGTACCGGATCTGATATTTTTCCAATGCGAGTATTGTAGGCAGCGTTTTCGAATGGATAAACCATATCAAAAACAGTGAAATAACCTAAATCACCACCCTTACGAGCGCTGTAGGTATCATCTGAATTGGTTTGGGCCACCTCTTCAAACAATTCCCCTTCTTCGATCTTCTTCTTTAAGCTCATAATCTTGTTATAAGCAGCCAAAGTATCTTCTGGAGTAGGGTTCTTAGGCAAGGCTACCATAATATGCGATGCACGCACATCGAACTTCATCCGGCTGTAAGCCTCACGAATCAGTTCCTTGGTAACATCCTTATCGGATAAATAAGGCTTGGTTAATTGCTCGCGGTAATTGCGGAATTCGCGTAAAAAGGCAGGCATGGTATCCTTCCCCATTTCTTTGGCCTCGTGCACCTTCAATTTAAAATTGAGGTATAAATCCAAATACTCGGAAGGAGATTTAGGATCAATTTCCTGACCGATGTCGCGATTCTTATTGTACACCGCCATGTATTCTTCGGCGGTAACGGTATCATTTTCTACCGTAAACAGGACTTTTTTGTTCAGCTCTGATTGAGCTTTAAGACCGCCGCAAAGCAGCGCAAGACTTAGGATTACTAAGGACTTGTTTTTCATCATAAACAGAGTTTATTTTCGGCTATAGTTTGGTGATTCGCGGGTAATGTGCACATCATGTGGATGACTTTCATGTACGCCGGCAGCCGTAATTCGCACGAAGGTGCCATTTTTTTGTAAAGTAGCAATGTCTGCAGCGCCACAATATCCCATTCCGGCACGCAAACCACCGATAAATTGATACATCACTTCGCCAACTTCACCCTTATAAGCTACTCGACCTACAATTCCTTCCGGTACTAATTTCTTGATATCGTCTTCCACATCCTGGAAATAACGATCCTTGGAACCCTGTTGCATGGCTTCAATAGAGCCCATTCCACGATAGGTCTTATAACGACGGCCTTCGTAGATAATGGTTTCACCCGGAGCCTCTTTTGTTCCGGCTAATAGTGAACCTAACATCACGGTATCAGCACCTGCAGCAACGGCTTTTACAATATCGCCAGTGAAGCGAATACCACCATCAGCAATAAGAGGTACATCAGTACCTTCCAAACCTTTACGTGCTTCCATTACCGCAGTAAGCTGTGGCACCCCTACTCCTGCCACTACACGAGTTGTACAGATAGAACCTGGCCCGATACCTACTTTAATTGCATCGGCACCCGCATCCGCTAAATAGCGGGCCGCTGAGGCTGTAGCCACATTACCTACCACTACATCCAGTTTAGGGAACTTGGCTTTTACTGCTTCCAAGGCTTTTACCACCCCGGCACTATGGCCATGAGCGGTATCAATAATAATGGCATCCACATTAGACTCCACTAAAGCGGTAACGCGATCCAATACATCCGGGGTAACACCTACTGCTGCGGCTACTCGCAAACGACCAAAGTCGTCTTTATTGGCATTAGGCTTAATATGAGACTTGGTAATATCACGGTAAGTAATCAAACCAATCAGGTGATTATCCTTATCTACTACCGGTAATTTTTCAATTTTATGTTTTTGCAGAATCACTTCAGCTTCCGCAAGACTGGTATTCTCGAAAGTAGTTACCAAACCTTCTTTGGTCATGATTTCCGACAAGGGACGTAAATCATTCTTTTCGAAACGCAAATCGCGGTTGGTAATAATACCTATTAGCTTCTTTTGATCATTAACGATAGGAATACCTCCAATGCGGTAATCAGCCATCATTTTCTTGGCATCGCTCACCAAAGCATTTTCATGCAAGGTTACCGGATCGAGGATCATTCCACTTTCGGCACGCTTTACATTTCGCACTTCCACCGCTTGTTGTTCGATGGTCATATTTTTATGCAATCCTCCGATACCTCCGTCTTGCGCAATTGCAATAGCCATAGTGGCTTCAGTTACGGTGTCCATCGCCGCAGAAACAATGGGCGTTTTAAGACTGATATTACGCGTGAATTTGCTGGAAAGATCAACTTCGCGTGGTAACACTTGAGAATAGGCCGGTACGAGAAGTACATCATCATAGGTTAAACCTTCACCCATGATTTTATCACTGAAAGTTGACATAGAGCGGTGCAATTAGAATTAAATTGCGCGCAAATTTAGCAATTAATAGCAGACCTAGCGCTAGCAATATGAGCTTATTGTTTAAGCTTATCTTAAAATTAAAAAGCCCCTCCCTTTCGGGAGAGGCTGCTTGAAATCGCCTTAACCTTTCTAGCGGATAAGGGTAAAGGATTGTCGTTCCTCAACTTCCTGATCACCTACGGTTTGGAACTTTAAATAGCTCACATAAACTCCCTGGGGAACTTGATTGCCTTCGTAGGTTCCATCCCATCGATCATCGGGATCACTGGTTTCAAAAACTTTCTTTCCCCAACGATTCATAATGTAGAAGTGATAGTTATCCACATCATTTAGGCGCATAGAGGGACCATAAGTTTGATTTTCGGCAATGCTACTTCCCGGACGGAAGGCTGTTGCCATATACACTTTGGCATTTTGCTGAGCGCAGGCCTGATTTGAAATCACACTCATTGGATTACCTTGATTATCCACAATTCCTTGAGGGTTCCCCCCTTCAATGGCTTTGATATAATAGCAATAGGCTCCTGCTTCAATTGGATTGGCTTCCACCAAATCGGCAATCTCATAGTCAATCCAAGTAGTGTCTTCTCTACCGTCAACGGTAATGTTTTCACCAACCTTTTTCCAATTAAAGCCATCTCCCGGCCTGCGATAGATTTCATAACGCTCCACATAGCCATCCCAACCGATGTAAGTATTCCAGCTTAAACGATTAGTTACATCCTCAGCGGCATTTACATTTAATTTCAAGTTAGTGGAGATATTACTAATGGTATCGTAGCCACCACAACTGTCAATAGCTGTTAAGCGATAGTAGTAGTTGAAGTCATTAGGCTCTACACCAAAATCCTGAAATGAAAGAATATAAGGCGGTGCCTTGGGTTTTCCCATAGTGGCAATAGTTTCATAGGGTCCATAGAACTGTGGGGCTCTTTGTACCTGGAAACTGCGAACATCCGCATCTCCATCAATATAAACGCTTACATCCAAGGCATTGCGGCTAAAGTCATTGGTTACTTTAGAGATGTACAATTGCTCAGATTGTTGAGGCACCGCTGCTTCCACACAAACTGAATTTGAGGTGGAGCTCAGGTCTGCAATTGTATCTCGAGCTTCAATCACATAACAATAGACATAATCCTTCTTCAACTCATTTTGTTGGAAGCTTGTATCCGTTGGACTGGCAGTGAAATAAATGGTGGGTGGCAACTGTGTGCCATCGTCCTCGGTAATTTGAACCCAAACTCGGTATTCATGTACCCCATTAGGGAACTCTTTATAGGCATTCCAACTAATGCGAGAATAGCCCTCACACTTGTTTAAATAATTGCGTGCATATACCGTATTAAAGGTGCTTACCGCGAGATCATCGCTGGCATTTTCACAGCTATCTACTGAAAGTATTTTAAACTGCTCTGAGCGCGAATCGGCTTGTGAACCTCCCCAAACATAAGGCATAGGTTCATCAGCCGGAATGGTATCCACGATTACCCATCCGTTTAAAGGATCATTAAAAAGCAGATAGAACTCTACAATATCCTTTATGGAGTCTGAATCGAACTCAACCGCTGCTTTATTATCCTCATTAACATACACGCGTGCTAATTCAACATCCTCCACATTGGTCAAATCCTGGAAGCGTCCGGTATCCTGGCTAGAGCCCGAATAGCAATCTACCACGGTATCGGGTACTCTAATTTGATAGTTCACCAGCATATCACATACGCTAACAGTATCTATATAGTCTAAACTGGTCGTGGAATCTACTTTAATCCATTCGCCGCTACCCGCAGGTGCTTCTTTCCAAATTTGATAGATATTTCCTCGCAAAGGATTTAAACCAGCCCCATTATGTGCGGTCCAGTTCAATTGAGCATATTCCGGACTATTCGGGGGAATTGGTGTAAGGGTTAATTCCATCGGACTGATGATATCACTGGGTTTAGAGATAAAATCACAGGGACCGGTACTCATCTCCATAAAGAAATAGCTGTTATTTCCTTGAGATGGAACTATGGTCGTTAGGGTATCAAAATGTGGAATACTATCCACTACTGTAAATGGTCCTCCAGGTGAAGATGCACCGTAAATACGATAGTAATTAAACTCCAGTACACTATCCAATTCCGGTTGTTTCCAACTTAACTTTATGGAACCATCGACTTGCACGTCAGAGCAACTTAAATCCGGAGGTGTTGGGTCCCCGGCGATTACATCAACAATGATCGTCGCCAGACCTACCTTAGGAGCAGCACAACCATCATCCTCCATTCGTACGGTAAAATAATAGGTATTAGAGGCGGTACCACAACCTCCAAAGTTCAAGTGTACACAATCGGGCACCCAGAAAAACTCAACGGTGTTCTGAATAACGCTACAATAGTTACCAGAGCTATTAAATGAGGTTAAGGTTGCACAGGGTGCAGCACCATTACAACCGGTGTTGGATGCATAGTTATCACTGTTCAATTGCAGTCCACCTGCCTTCATACAAATCTGCTGGAAGGAACCATTGGCAAACTGGTCTAAATCTCGTGCTACTACCCTAAACTGAACCGTATCCTGAGGATAGGTACGAATGCGATAGATATTACCACTGCGGCTCACATTGGGGTAAACTGATGTATCAATTTCTGCAGAAGGGGTACTGGGGTTGGTAGGGCAATCTGTTGCATCTAAGTAGTAAACAGGTACATCGCGGTAAACCTCTCCAATCAATTGATTACAACGATATTCGCGAATTACTACACAAGAGGCATACCAGCCTTCACTGGGATTATTGGCTAAGGTGGTAATCTCCCCTGAAAAACGATCCAAGGTATTAGGTCCATTGTTAGGATCCTCACTTCCATCCGGGAAAGGAGCCGTAGAGCTATAGCCATTATTAAAGGCTATGTTTTGGTTTGCACCAAGCTTGGGCATGGCCCAATCGAACACCAGACTATCAATATCTTTATCAGAAGGAAGGTGGTTAAACTCGAATAAGAAGTTAGGGCAGGTTACCGCATTGGCATCCTGAGCGAATACCGGACTGTTATCATAACAAGTACTGGTATTTAAGGTACCTAAATTTGGATCGGTATAAGGGAACATTTTAGAACGTAGATAATAACCGGTATTACCTCCCGCATTTTCTAAAGTCGGCCGAGCAAAACCAGTCCAACTGAACTCCCAACCTGCAGCAGGTGGTACACCATTTAAGGATACCGGACCACTGCGAAAAACATACTTTTCTATCGAACCCGGATCACCATCTGCACAGTTCAAATCCAGTGCCGTATTAGGACATTGGGGAGACACATCACCTGATAATGAGGGCACATAAGTACAGACAATATTTACAGGACCAACGATGGTTTTTGGGTTAGTTAAAATAGTAGAACCTGTACAATCTCGATACAAGGTTAAGGTAAATATATGCTGACCATTAGGGGTACATTCCCAATATATTTCTCCTCCTAAATAATGAGACGCAGAAAGCGGACTTATTATAAAAGTTAAAAATAAAATTAGGCTAATCTTCAGGTGTTTCATAGGGATTAATTTTCCTTAAAAGTATCAGGCCTAATTTGATAATCATAAGCCCAATGAGTGTAACACCCTTTTGAAATTGTTAAAGATCAGACAATTTAACAGCTTCGTTAAAAAAGAAAAAGCCCGCACAAAGGCGAGCAATTTCAGTATTTATTCGCACTAAATAAATATTATCGAACTAAGGATAAATTCCCCCGTTCTTCTTGTTCCGATCCACCAGGGGTTTGGAACTTAATATAGTAGATATACACACCTTGGGGAGCATCATTCCCTTCATAGGTTCCATC